>Ga0207657_10001664_pt1 | contig 23981 bp, 17 predicted proteins | sample KBSC33metaG_FD_184316 | JGI IMG/M metagenome (GOLD analysis project Ga0207657, IMG submission 184316) | Corn rhizosphere microbial communities from Kellogg Biological Station, Michigan, USA - KBS C3-3 metaG (SPAdes) (version 2) | ecosystem: Host-associated > Plants > Roots > Rhizosphere > Soil ... | reverse complement strand
GAGTTTGCGGCGCTTCCTACGACGCGGAGCCTCGGCTTGAATCTCCGCATCACGCCATAACCGCCACCGGAGACTCTTAAATCATGCATATCAAGAAGCTCACATGTGCGGCGGGATTGACACTCGCCGCCGTCGTGGTCGGTTGCAGCAACGACAACCTGACCAATCTCAACACGAACCCGAACAACCCGACGAGTGCACCGCCGGGCCCGGTTTTCACATACGCCACGCGTCTGTCTGCCGCGACCTTTGTCGGTAACGGATTCGATCTGCGTCAGACCGAGTTCGTCGCTCAACACTGGGCCGAGGTGCAGTATCCTGACGAGGATCGCTATGCTCGTCTCGATCCAGCATCGACGCAGGGCACATGGACAGGAGCGTACAGCAGTCAGCTCCAGGACCTGAACAAGGTGGCCGCCGCTGGCCTCGCCGCGAAGGATCCTGGAACGTACGGCCCCGCGCAGGTTCTGCAGACGTGGAACTTCGAGTATCTCACCGACACCTGGGGTGATATTCCGTATTCCGCGGCGCTGAAGGGCGACAGCACGGGCGGCAGCCTGACTCCGGCCTTCGACTCGCAGAAGGACGTGTACGCCGGAATGCTGGCGAAGCTCGCGTCGGCTGCTACGGCACTCAAGGGAGCTCCCAACTCTCTCGGATCCGCCGATCCCATCTATGGCGGGAGTACCGCTGCGTGGGCGAAGTTTGCCAACTCGCTGCGCGCTCGTCTTGCGATGCGTTTGGTGAATGTGGATCCCGCGACCGCCGATGCACAGCTCAAGGCGGCCTTTACCGATCCAGCTGGCGTATTCGCGTCCAATGCCGACATGGCGAAACTTGTCTATCCGGGCGATGGTGTTTACAACAACCCGATGACAGACAACTTTTCCGGCCGCGACGATCACCGCGTTTCGCAGACACTTGCGAACATTCTGATCGCCAACTCCGATCCACGCATGCCGATCCTCATGCAGCCGGTCGTGGATTCCTCCGCTTCCGGTCCGCTTGGATACGCGGGCATGCCTAACGGACTCTCCACGTCCACTGCCGGTACCTACTTCCGTATTGCATCGCGACCGGGCTCGTATCTGTATCCCGGCGCGACCACGTTCGGAACGTTCGGATCAGCGGCGAACAAGAAGAATCCGACGTATCTGATGACCTACGCTGAACTCCTGTTCATCAAGGCTGAGGCAGCAGAACGTGGAATCGGTGGTCTGAACCCCGGACAGGCCGCGGGCTTTTACAATGCGGCCATCGAGGCATCGATGGCGCAGTGGGGCGTGACGAGCGCCAGCGCGATTGCCGCGTACGAGGCGGGTCCAAACGTCGCGTACAAGGGTGGCACGGCAGGGCTCATTCAGATTGCCGTTCAGAAGTGGGTCGCGATGGTGGGCGATGGTGCGCAGTCGTGGGCGGAATGGCGCCGCACGTGCCAGCCGTCAACGATCAAGCCGGGACCGGCCGCAGTCGTCAATTTCGTACCGCGGCGGTTCTACTATCCGAACCAGGAGTACACGCTCAACGCGGCGAGTGTCGCCGCCGCGAATGCGGCTCAGGGTGCCGACAACTTCGGAACCCGGCCCTACTGGGATACGAAGCCGAGTGCAGCGCCGACCTACGTTTCGGCAGCCGTCTGCGGACCGTGATGTAGTGCTGGTTGAGTAGTGTTGGAGAGAAAGGGACTTCCGCCGGTGGCGGAAGTCCCTTTCTTCATTAGGTGGGGCTCGCGTGCACTGCTCGTGACGAACTCGGTGAGCCTGTGTGACGCGCGCCATCCCGGATTGGCGGCGCCATGCAGGATCCGAACATTGTCAACGCAGCGTTGCATCGAACGGTCGAGGCGCGCGTCAGCCGTCCGAGACCATACACTATCGTGCGCATAATTTTACACGTTCGCCGGAGCGTGAACCGCGGATCGTGCACGAAGACTGCATCACTTTTATTGGTGTATCCGCGCGTTGCATGATTGCATGATCATGCACTCCCGCTGCACAAATACACGCAAGTGGATTAAGAGATCTTGGTGAATTCGCATTAAGAAATCTTAATGGCCTAGCGCCACGAACCCTGTAGCGCGTGATTAGCCAGATTGTTGCAGACACGCCGTCGTTCTCCAGCGGCGCGTGTGGCGTGCTCATTTCAGATCGCAATGCCGGTTCCGACGGCTGCGAAGGAGGTGGTGAGCAGAGAGGGCGGCCTTTCGCACTCGATCAGGTGGTACTTCGCGTACGTACCAATCGCGCCGCATGGCGGCGCATCATGGAGGAGACTCATTACAATGTTCAAACGTATCTTGTCAGTCATCGGCGCAAGCGCGATGGTTGCCTCGGTTGCGTTGGCACAGGGGACTACCATCTCCGGACGTGTGACCAACGAAGCCGGTGCCCCGTTAGCGGGCGCAAGCGTGTTCATACCTTCGCTCAACCTTGGATCGCAGACGAACGATGCCGGTCGTTACACCTTTGTCGTCGCCGGAGCTCGCGCGGCGGGACAGACTGTAGCGCTCACCGCACGCGTTATCGGCTTCACGTCCAAGTCGGTCCAGATAACTCTGACCAACGGTCAGAACATCACCGAGAACTTCGTCCTTGTAGCGAACCCGCTCAGACTGGGCGAAGTCGTCGTGACCGGTGCCGGTACTTCCACGACACGCGAGCGCCTCACGTCGACTATCAACTCAGTCGATAGCGCATCGCTGCATCGTGTCGCTCAACCGCAGAACGTCGTCTCGGCGCTCGCGGCGCAGGCGCCGAACGTGGAAGTTCGTACACAATCCGGCGAGCCGGGCTCTTCCGCGTCGATCAAGATCCGCGGCGCCTCTTCGCTCTCCGGCACGAATCAGCCTCTGTTCGTCGTCGACGGCCAACCGATCGACAACTCGACCGAGTCGACCAATGGCGGCGATGCGAGCACAGTCACCACCAACCGCGCATCTGACATCAATCCCGCGGATATCGAGTCCATCGAAATCCTCAAGGGCGGCGCTGCGGCTGCGATCTATGGTGCACGCGCATCCAACGGCGTTGTGCTGATCACGACCAAGCGCGGTCACTCCGGGCCAACACGCTACTCGTTCACGTCCACGGAGACGTTCGACAACGTGTACACGCCGCAGTTGGTGCAGACCATGTACGGTCAGGGAATCAACCAGACGCCAGCCACGTGCGGCGGTCCGGATTGCGTAGTCAATCGCTATTCCTGGGGCCCGCAGATCGCGGCCGGAACGCCGATCTACAACCACCAGACCGAACTGTTCGATACGGGCTTGACCGCTGACAACAATCTGCAGATCTCGGGCGGCAGCGACCGTACGACATTCTTCGCATCTGGCGGTCTCACCAATCAGGACGGCTACTTCAAGGGACCGAACAACAAGTACAATCGCGCGACGGTCCGCCTCAAAGGCACGCAGGAAGTGAGTTCCAAGCTCACCGTCGGCGGCAACATCAGCTACATCGATACGCGCGGCAAGTACGTGCAGAAGGGGTCCAACGTTTCCGGCCTCATGCTCGGTGCGTTGCGCACGCCGCCCACGTACAACAACGAAGACGCGTTCACCGCGACGGGACTCCAGAAGCCGGCGCGCTTCCCGAATCCGACCAGCGTCGCCGCAATGCAGAACGCGATCTACTACGACAATCCGTTCTTCGTTCTGGCAAGCCCCGGAAATCGCAGTGAGCTGGGTCGCTCCATCGGAAATGTGAATGCCGACTGGATCCCGCTCGGATGGTTGACAGTGAAGGAGACGCTCGGCGCGGATTACTACAATGATTCCCGCCTCGAGGCACTCCCGCTTACCTCGGCCGGCAACCCTCTCGGTCAGGTCGATCGGCTCGACATCAACAACCTGACGATCGATAACAACCTCATCGCGACGGCGCAGCACACCTTCAGCGACCGGCTCGATGCAACACTGACCGTTGGCCAGAACCTCAACTCACGCCGCTTCCGCCAGATCTTTGTTGACGGACAGCAGTTGGTAGCACCACAGCCGCTCGCACTGCAGAACACCATCAGTCAGACGGCCAACGAGAACAAGAACCTCCGTCACGTGCAGGGTTACTTCACGCAGGCGGAAATCAATCTCTTCCAGCAGCTGGTGCTGAACGTCGGTGTGCGTAACGACGGCTTCTCCACCTTCGGCGCATCCAATCGCCGCGCGAACTATCCCAAGGCATCAGCGGCATGGACGTTCACCAAGCTCCTGGGCACCGAGGAGAACTCCGGCTGGTTCAACTACGGCAAGATCCACTTTGCCTACGGTGAAACCGGTAAGGAGCCGCCCGTGTATGGCGCAGTTACCGCGCTCTCGACCGGTGGCTTTGGACTTGGCGGCTACGGAGATGCCTTGAAGGCCGGTATCAACGGACAGGGAGCGCTCTCGACCAGCGGAACGATCGGCAACCCGGCACTGCGCCCGGAGCGCGATCGCGAGACGGAATTCGGTGGCGACTTCGCCTTTTTCCGGTCCAGGGCCGACCTGACCGCGACGTACTATGACAAGCGGTCGAGCGACGTTATTCTCTCCACGCCTGTCAACGCCGCCCAGTTCGGCGCGACGAGCCAGATTCTCAACGGCGCTGCGCTCAAGAATCAGGGCGTGGAGCTCACCCTCAATCTGCACCCGATCCAGACGCGCAACGCGACATGGGACGTTGGTGTCATGTACGGCCGCAACAAGGGCGACGTGACGAGTCTCAACGGTGCGCAGTTCATTGACTACAACAATGAAGGCTTCACCGGTGCGATCGGATCGTCGACCATCGGCTTTGCGCCAGGCGTGATTCGCGGCGATGACTTCGCGCGCTGCGGTCGTGGGCTTACGCTCGCTGTTCCAGGTATCACGGGTGGTCCGCAGAACATCGATGCTCTGTGCGGCTCCGCGCCGAAGGGTGCGCTGTTCCTCGCGCCGAACGGCAGGCCGATCGTCGACCCGACGGATCGTGTCATCGCCGATCCGAACCCGAAGTACACGATGTCGTACAACACCAGCCTCCACCTCTGGAACAAGCTCACGCTGTCCGGTCTGCTCGACGTACGCAAGGGCGGCACGGTGTGGGACGGAACACGCGGCATTCTCGACAACTTCGGAACGGGCGTCGACACGTACATCCGCAACCAGCAGGGCGTGTTCGGCAAGAATTATCAGACTGATGTATTCCCGGTCGTTGCCGGTCCTGGCGTCGGTGTCGTCGCATTCGCGACGCCAAACGACTGGCAGCACTGGTTCCAGAGCAACGGCGGCGGCTTCGGTCCCGTCGGATCACAGTTCATGGAGAACGGAGGCTTCGTCAAGCTGCGTGAGCTTGGCGTCACCTACACTCTGGATCAGCGCTGGGTACGGTCGTTGAGCGGGTTCAGCAGTGCCGATATCCGCTTCGCCGGCAGGAATCTCAAGACATGGACCAAGTACAAGGGCTTTGATCCCGAGGCGAACCTCGGTGGTGCAGAGTTCCTCACACAAGGTCTCGACTATTTCAGCAATCCGCAGACGCGGTCGTTCGTAGTCTCGATCAGCCTCAACCGCTAACGCGACCAAGGAGATATCAGTGTCAATAACAAACAAACTGGCCGCGATCGCGATGCTGGGCGCTGCGCTTGGCGCGACTGCATGCCAGGGCGACTTTCTGACGGGCGGGGAGCTGAGCAATGATCCCAATCGCCCCACGGTCGCATCGAATGATCAGCTGTTCGTTGGTAATCAGGAAACTCTGTGGGCCTACTGGGGCAGCGATCCGGCGCGCGTGACAGGTGTCTATGCGCAACAGTTCACCGGGCTTGCCAACCAGTACGGTGCGCTCGGCGCCACATACAGCCAGGACGCCACGACCACCAACGGTACGAACGCCGCACTGTATACTGGTGGCGGACTCGTTGACATCGTGAAGCTGCAGAAAGCCGTTGCGGCCGCCCACGATTCTGTGTATCTGGGAATCGCACGTATCGTGGAAGGAGCATTGATGGGCACGGGCGCCGACCTCTTTGGCGACCTGGTTTACAAGCAAGCGCTATCTGGAACTCCGAACCCGAAGCTGGATGATCAGATGTCGGTGTACGATTCGGTCCAGACGGTTCTTTCCGCCGGCATATCCAATCTCGCAGCGACGGGCCCGACGAACATCGGTCCAGGCGCGGCTGATCTGGTGTACGGGGGCGATGCCACGCAATGGGCGACGATGGCGCACACGCTCAAGGCGCGCTTCTTCATGCACACGGCCGAGGTTCGCGGCACGGCGGCGTACCAGTCCGCGCTCAACGAAGCGAAGCTGGGCATCACGAGCGACGCCGGGAATTACTTTGGCGCGTTCACGCAGGGCAACCTGCCGACCGAGGCCAACTTCTACTACCAGTTTCACGGCCCGGCAGGGCGGGGTGGAGATCTCGGCGGTGGCGTCTTTCTCGATTCACTCCTCAAGGCGCGAAACGATCCGCGTGATACGCAGTATTTCAGCCACACCTCGACCGGTGCGGTCAATTGGCTGAGCGCCACGCGGAATGCGCCGGATTTCCAGCAGCCGTTCGTTACATATGACGAGAACACCCTCATATGGGCTGAAGCTGCATATCGCACTGGAGACCCGGGAACCGCGCTCGCCAAGCTCAACGAGGAGCGCGCGAACCACGGGCTGTCTGCCGAAGTTGTCGCGGGGCAGGCGCTTCTCAACGAAATACTCACCGAGAAATACATAGTCGACTTCCAGCTCGGCGAGGAAGCATGGAACGACTACAAGCGGACCTGCACGCCCAACATTGCGCCGCCGGCACCAGGGCTCGTGATCCCAGGCCGCATGTACTATGATTCCGGGGAAGAAAACACCAACACGAACGTCCCCGCACCGGGTGTTGGTATCAACAATCTCCGGCCGCCGAATGATCCGGTCAACGCGACGTCCGATGGAACGGGCGCCGCATGCAAGGCCGGCGCCTGACGGCGCGTTTCGCCAGTTGAAGGGTAGCACTGATTCAGCCCGGTCCCGTTTGGATCGGGCTGAATCAGTTCGGCCCCATACCATTCACCCATTCCGGTCGACTCATGCATTCTTTTCGTTTACGGCGCGTCGTTGCCCCCGCAGTCGCTCTGCTGTCGGTTGGTTGTCAGGTTTACACACCGATATCACTCTCGTCTCAGTTGTCGAAGGACGATGTCCGGCTCACTCTGACAAATGATGGAACGGTGAATCTCGCTAGGGCACTCGGTGTTGGCGCATCGGAACTGGAGGGTCACATCGACTCCGTTACCGATTCGACAATCGTCATGCGCATCACTGAGCTCACGCGTCTCAGCGGTTCCGACGAAACATGGAGCGGTGAGCCGGTGACGATTCCACGTACGAGCGTAGCGACCGCCGAACGCCGCACGACATCGGTCGCGCGCAGTGTTCTCCTGGGCGGTGCCCTGGTTGCCGGCGCAGTGCTGGCTGGTACGGTCGCGGGATCCGCGCAAGGCGGGTCGAGCAGCGGGCCGATCAAACCGCCCAAGTAGCAGCGAGCAGCCCGCGATGTCTGCTGCGCGTTGCTACCAGATGCCGACGGTCGAGCGCTGCAGGTTGTCTTCCAGTGTCAACGCGACGGTGTAACCCGTTCGGACGGAGACAACAGGACTCAGATAATCGTCGCGCTCGGTGGCGTAAGCCGGTCCTCCAATTGGTGCCATCGAATCATCATGGCCGCCAATGCGGTGCACCAGAAGCTGAATCGTTCCGCCCGCGCTGACCAGGCGGACCGGGATGGCAAATGTCGCCGACTTGGCCGCCGTCACCTGGGCAAACCGCGTTCGTGATCCGTCGTGCAACACGTAGATGACCACGTCGGACCAGTTGCGGTTCTCGACCTCCAGCGCCAGCACGTTCCCCGGTATGTCGTCGTCGACTGGTTTGCTGTGCGCAGTGGTGCAGCCGGCCGCAACCACCGATACAACTCCAAAAAGGGCAAGACGTACGACGTCCATGACCCCTCCACGAAGGCTTCCCGAATAATCTACTGCGAATTCGGCGCCGGCATCACGGATGCCAGCGAATTACCCCTCAGCAACGCCAGCAGTCTGGTCTTTCTGCTCCGGCTCACCCGCAGCCGGGTGTCGTCCGCAAGAACCAGGACGAGACGACGCAGCGGCGTACGGTGCCATTCCTTCACCCGCGAAACGTTCACGAGCGCCGATCTGTGCACCCTGATGAACATGGACGGGTCGAGCCTGGTCTCCAGCGACGCAAGCGACGCACGTAACAGATGCCGCCGCCCCTTCACGACAACGTTCACGCAATAGTCATCGGCCGCTATCCAGTCGATGTCGCAAACGGGAATCGCAATGGAGCGTCGTCCGGTGCGCACGGTGAGGCGCGACAGATACGATTCGCCAAGCGGGCGAACGGCGACCTTCCCCGTCGCGTCGACCGCCGGGGGGCTTGCCGCAACAGAATTGTATGCGTTCTGTAAATCAGCGTGTTGTCCTTCGTGATCCATCGCGCGAGCGCCCGCCAGCTGCTGGCGAATCCGGAGCAACGCACGGTCAAGCCTGTCGTCGGAAACAGGTTTCAGAAGATAGGCCGCGGCGTTGGCGTCGAATGCCTTGAGCGCGTGCTCGTCGTGGGCAGTCACGAACGCGATGATCGGGGCCCCGTGTTCCATGTCGAGCGCTCTGACCAGGCCGAAGCCATCCATACCCGGCATCTGAACATCGAGAAAGACCACGTCGGGTGAAAGCCGCCTGATTTCTGCCGCCGCATCGGCGGCATCTCGACACTCGCCGACCACTTGCACGTCGGAGTATCGCCGCAGTAATGCGCGAAGTCCGTCGTTCGCTATCGGCTCGTCATCCACCAGCAGCACGCGGACATCACGCATGAGCGGAAGCCGCAACCAGTCGATCGCTGCTCGCGCTTGCCACCCCATCATCGGCAAGCTGAAGCGGAATGGTGATCGTCACGTCCGCGCCACCGCCCGCGGAGTTCCCCAGCACAAACTCATGCAACGGGCCGTACATCTGCTGCAAGCGCTCCTGTGTGTTCGTCAAACCAACGCCGCCAGACCCGCTCGCATGCCATTCGTCGGGAAGACCGGGACCGTTGTCGCGTACCCGCAGCACGAGCTGGCTGGCGCGACGCTGCGCAGACACGGCGACATGTCCGCTCGCCGTGCCGTGCCCGATGCCGTACCGGATTGCGTTCTCGACGATGGGCTGAAGCAGCAGGTTGGGCACCAGCGCATTCATGACGTCATCCGGCACGTCCATTCGCACCGTGAGTCTGTCGGCAAACCTGATCTTCTCGATCGCAACGTAGGCGCTCAAGAACGCGAGCTCCTCGCGCAGAGTGATTTCCTGATCCGGCGCGTGGTGCAGCAGCCGTCGGAGAATGTCACCGAGGTCATTCAGCACCGTAACTGCGGTGTCTGCACGGTCCACTCGGACCAGCGAGACGGCGGTATTGAGTGTGTTGAACAGAAAGTGCGGATGCAGTTGATTGCGCAGGACGGAAAGCTGCGCCCGAGCGAGTTGGGCCGCGAGTTCCGACGAGCGCAGTTGTTGTCTCCGGAACTTGCGATCGAACTCGAGTGCGTATCCCGCGCCAAGCACAGCCCAGTACGTAAGCACGCCCGTCACGAGCCACGACATCGCGTTCATGAGGTAGTGCTTGAACGCATGCTGGCCGAGTGGTGCAATGCCGAGCAGGGACGCGATGGTCATGCCGCAAACGACGTCTGTCAGCGCGGCAATCACGCTGGCAGGAAGATGAATCAGGATCGCACGCGGCGACACCGGCCATCCAACGCGCGCGACTCGCCCGAGCCAGAAGATGACCGGCGTCGCGCCTGCCCAGAAATACCAGATCGGAATGTTGATGAGGAGCACGTTCCAGAACGCGACCGGGCTTCCGTTCATTCGCGTGAACGCGTACGAAACTGTCGCACTGAACAGCGCCGGTACGAACCACACGAGGGCCGCTGCGCGCCAGCTCACACGCAGGTCGCCCGAGATGTCATCGTGCGATGGACCGTCAGCGCCGGAAGCGTCGTGCAGGATTGATCTCCCAATCGTGACCGCCGCTCGGTGGCGGCATCGTGCCTGTTAATACTATCCGATCCTGCGCCTGGTGCTGCGCAGCTCACAGCAGTGGCGAGGCCATTCGCTGCGTTTTGTGTCGCCAGGCCTCGCCGTTCGGTCACCGCGCGTTAAATACGCGTTGGAACGCCACCGCCCCAATCACCGCCCACGACGTACCGTGGTTGTGAACTGACCCATCGCGCCCGAGGATCCGTGACCGACCGAAGCCTGTTCAGTGCGCTTGCCTCGATGACCGTCGTCTTCGCTGCATCGGCCGCAACTGCGCAGCAACCGGGAAACGCGGCCGACTCGGTGATCGCCGCGAACATCGCGAGCCGCGGTGGCAGGGCGCGCCTCGAGAGCGTACGCACCGAGCAGTTGCGTGGCCATATCTCGTTCTCAGGCGGACCCGCTCATCCCATGGCCGTCGACATGGCGCGACCGGATCGGATACGCACCGAGATCACGCTCGACGGCGGCCGGATCATTCAGGCGTACGACGGCAAGGTTGCGTGGATGATCAACCCAGCCGGTTCGCCAGGCGTCACGGCGCCCCACGTGCTACCCGCTGGTGAAGCGGCGAACGTCGCGGCAGGCGGCGACATGGACGGTCCGCTGGTGGACTACGCAGCCAAAGGCAATCGCGTGACCTTCGCCGGAATCGACACCGCGGACGGGCGGCCCGCGTATCGGCTCGACGTCGTGACCGCGGGCGGACTGGACGACAGCTACTACATCGATACGGTCTCGCACCTTCAGGCAAAATGGCGCGGCCACCGCGTGATGAATGGCAAGCCGGTGGTGTTCGTTTCGTTCTTTCGCGACTACCGCGCCGTCGACGGCGTGATGATCGCATTCAGAATCGATTCCAGCACTGAAGGACAGGCTGGCGGTCAGAGCATTACTCTCGACACGGTACGAATGAATGCGCAGATCCCCCCTGCAGAATTTTCGATGCCAGCGAGCGGGGTGGTATCCCGGGCGAGAGGTACCGTAACAGAGGACTCGTTGTATTCCCCGGCGCTTGGCGTCTCCAAGCGATTCATCGTGTATCTGCCACCATCCTACACGCACGACAGTGCTCGGCGGTATCCCGTTGCGTATTACCTGCACGGTACGGGTGGAAGCGAGCGCAGCTGGGTGATCGGCCTCGCGATCGATTCGGTGCTCGATTCGCTCGTTAGCGCCGGTATGCCGGAGATGATCGTCGTCATGCCGGACGGCGACAACGGATACTACCATACCTGGCGGCGATCGCCCGACTACGAGACGTGTCTCCGCGCACGCGCCGCTCTTCTCGGCGGTGAGCTGCCGACCGACTACTGCGTGCGGCACATGCGGTACGACGATTACATCGTGCACGATCTCGTCGCTCATGTCGATTCGGCATACCATACGCTCGGGAACGGAGGGCATCGTGCCGTGGCTGGTTTGAGCATGGGCGGCTATGGCGCCGTTTATCTCTCCCTGAAATATCCCGAGGTGTTCGCCGCCGGTGCGAGTTTATCCGGGGCCGGACTCGCGCTGATGCGGATCGGCGGTTATCCGGACAAGGGTTCGGCTCGTGAGGCTGTCTCCATCGATGATTTGCACCGCGCGTGGGCGAGCACCTGGCCGGAGATGGTGCAGGAGATTGGCGACGATGTCGCGCAGTGGCGAGACCTCGATCCCGTGTGGATGGCGCGCCGGGCCGTCGCAGATCACCGGCCGATTCCCGCACTCTGGCTCATCGTCGGGAGCGAGGACGAGAGCACGCTTACGGTGAACCGCATGTTTCACGGGGAACTCGTCAAGCTTGGCGTTCCGCACAGCTACACCGAAGCCGCAGGGGGTCATACCGCCGCGTTTTGGCGGGCGCACGAAGCCCGGAGTCTGGTGTGGCTGGCGGGCGTAATCGCTCGCTGACCGGAATCCATTGCGATTCTATTACATGTTTGCGGTTGACGGCCTCGGTGTACGGTTCCATGTTGTACGGGGCCAAAATGACGTATTCCTGGCCCCGGAACATATGTAGTCACAGCACGGGTACCCCGGGCGGCGTTTGCGATTTTGCGAAATCTTAATGACGCCCTGAGGATGCGGTACCGTGACCCGGCTGTACGTTAGTCCGATTCAAATCGGCCGGAGACATCCACCCAATCCTGAGACGAGTAGGAGGCACACGAGCGGTTTGGTTTGTTCTTGATGGGGTCGCAGCATCGGCCCCACACGACAGCACGCAGTACAAGCTTTCCATCCACAGATGTCAATCACGCCGGCGAACGAGTTCGTCGGACGGAGGAATGTTCGGATGAAGTCAGTAACACGTCTCTGGATTGCGGCGGTATTACTCGCCGTGATCCCATCGCTCGGCCATGCGCAGCAGACGCGACGCGTGACCGGTCACGTAACCGTCCAGGGGGGCACCGAGCCTATCCCCGGAGCAACGGTTCAGGTAGTGGGCACCACCCTCGGCGGTATCGCCGATGACAACGGTAACTTCAACATCAGCGTGCCGGCCGGTGCACACCAGTTGCGCATTCGCCGAATCGGCTTTGCGGCCAAGATCGTCCCCGTTGGCGCCAACGACAACTCGGTCAACGTCTCGCTCGCACGTGACGTCCTCCAGCTCGAGACACAGGTCATCACCGGTCAGGCGACGACGGTGTCGCGCGCTAACGCTGCAAACGCTGTAACGGTGGTAAACACCGAACAGATCAACAAGGTTCCGCAGCAGAACATCGAGAGCGCGCTGCAGGGCAAGGTTCCCGGCGCCGTGATCACGTCCAACTCGGGCGCACCGGGCGGCGGTATCCAGTTGCAGCTTCGCGGTACCAATACCGTGAACGGTAACTATCAGCCACTCTACGTCGTTGATGGCGTCGCCGTGGACAACTCCGCGTTCGGAAACGGCCTCAACAGCATCTCGGGTGCCGGCGGCGCGATCTCTTCCACACAGGACCAGCAGGTCAATCGTATCGCCGACCTCAACCCTGAAGACATCGAATCGATCGAAGTCCTCAAGGGGCCGTCGGCCGGTGCCATCTACGGTTCGCGCGGTGCAAACGGTGTCGTGGTCATCACCACCAAGCGCGGTCGCGCTGGTACTCCGACGCTTGACATTGTACAGCGTTTCGGAACGACGGCCGTATCCAACACGCTCGCTCTTCGCTGCTTTACCCAGGCGCAGGCGACGGATTACGTCAACGCCAACCCGCCAGCGGGCTTCAAGGGTGCCACGGATTACTTCGCGGCAAACCCGTACGCGGGCTGCACCGATGCACAGAATCAGCTCTACGGTAACCACGGCCTGTCGTACGAGACGGCGGCCTCGCTGCGTGGCGGTACAGGTGACGGCAACACGACGTACTTCACCTCTGCGGGCGTGAAGCACGACGCTGGAATCACCTCGACGGACGGCTACGACAAGCAGAACCTCCGGATCAACCTGACGCAGCAGTTCGGCCCCAAGATCAATCTGCGCGCCAATACCGAAGTGCTGCACACGCTCACCAAGCGCGGTATCTCCGGCAACGACAACAACGCGATCAACCCGCTGGACGTCATCTCCGGCACGCCGTCGTTCTATGATTTCTCCCGGAAGGTCAACGGCGTTTACACGTCGGACCCGTGGGCGGTCAGCGGTGCCAACATCCTGCAGGACCAGGAAGTGATCAAGACCCCTGAGAACGTCTACCGCCTGATCGGTAGTGCGCAGGCAGGGTGGTCTGCAATCGCCTCCACGCGCCAGACCCTCGACTTCTCGCTACTCGGCGGCGTCGACAGCTACTCCGATCAGGCGCTGATCTATTCGCCACCGTTCACGTATCTGGAGCAGTCGGGTGTAATCAGCCCGTACCCCGGTACGGTCGCCAATGGTAACACGAACGTCGTGAGTGCCAACCTGAACCTGAACGGCACACACAAGCTGATTCTTTCGCCGTTCACGGCAACTACATCGTTTGGTTTGCGCCAGGATCGGGCGCAGGTCGACAACGTTTTCAATCAGGGCAAGGGACTGTTCCCGGGCATCACGAACATTGCGACCGCAACTCAGACGGCCGTCAACCAGGCGCAGAACGATACCAAGTCGTTCTCGTACTACGCTCAGGAAGAAATCCTGACCGCCAATGAACGGCTCCTGTTGACTGGCGCCATCAATGCAGAGCGTTCCAGCACCAACGGCGACGCGAACAAGTTCTACTCGTATCCCAAGGCGTCGATCTCGTACAAGCTGCCCTGGCTACCACCCAAGACCGACAACCTGAAGTTGCGTCTGGCGTACGGTAAGGCTGGTAACCGCGTCCCTACGAACTTCAAATACACGTTCCTTACTCCATTGCTTGAAGATGGCGTCAACGGACTGCGTCAGGGTGCACAGATCGGGCTTAACACGATCAAGCCGGAGCTCACGACCGAAGTCGAAGGTGGATTTGACGCGACCATGTTCGGTGGACGTGCCGGCCTCGAAGTCACGCAGTATCAGAAGAAGACGACAGGCATGGTATTGACCGCGGGACTTGCCCCGTCGACCGGTTTCACCACCAAGGTCATCAACGGCGGAACGATGCGTAACGTCGGTACCGAGGTCGGACTGAATCTGGTGCCGATCCAGACGAGCATCTTTACGTGGACGTCGAACACCACGTTCTCCCGTAACAAGAACAAGGTGACCAGCCTCCCCGTCCCAGCGTTTGCGACAGGCTCAGGCTTCAGCGAGCGCTTCGGCAGCTACAAGATCCAGCAAGGCTACTCCGCGACGCAGGTCGTGGTGTTCAGCGGCTTCGATTCCACGTTCGATGCGAACGGCAAGTACGTCAGCCGCGCGCGTCACGAGCTGCACATCGGAGATCAGAACCCCGACTTCCAGATGGGCTTTTCGAACGACTTCACGCTTGGCAGGCTCACCCTTTCCAGCTTGCTGGACTGGCGCAAGGGCGGCTACGTGATCAACCTCACGAACAACTACTTCGACTTCAACGTCGCTGGCAGCAACTTCGCCGATACGCTCGCTGCACAGAAGCGCGGAAACGCGTTCCTTGCCGGCCAGCCGGTATATGCGGAGCACGGCAGCTTTGCCAAGCTTCGTGAGTTGACACTTTCCTATGACCTCGGCGAATCATTCGCGCACCGGATGTTGGGAAACCGCGCGAAGGATCTCCGGATCGAGGCAAGCGGGCACAATCTGATCACCTGGACCAACTACACGGGTTATGACCCCGAGGTGTCGAACTTCGGCAACGCACCAATCGGCCGCACGCAGGACGTGACGCCGTATCCGCCGAGCCGCCAGTTCTTCCTCTCGCTCAACGCCACATTCTAATCTCGGGGAACGCACTTAAATGAAGAAATACATCGCGGCGGCACTCACCAGCACTCTTGTGCTGGCGGGTGCGTGCCAGGATAATCCGGCAGCACCGAGCCGGGACAACGTCGTGGCAGGATCGCAGCAGACGCTGCAGTCGCTGGCCACAGGTATCATAGCGCAGGATCGCGCGAACTACGGCGGCAACTATTTTCTTTGGGGAGGGATCATGGCGCGCGATGCCATCGTTCCTACAGCCAATGAAAGCCGTTTCGTTACGGAGTTCTACGTGACACCACCCGATCCCAGCGATTTCATCGGTGGCTCGCAGTGGACTGGTTACTACCAGCTGCTTCGCGCGTCGCAGCTGCTCCTGAAGGACAAAGCGTTCACGTCTCTCAGTGCAGCTGATCAGGGCGCTGCGCGTGGCTTCATTCGCACGCTCGACGCACTCTCATACATTCGGCTCATCGATTACCGCGACCAGAATGGCGTGGTAATCCAGGGACCGGATGCGACCGTTCAGGATCCTATCCGCACGAAGGCGTCAGTACTCGCCTACACGTCCGCTCTGCTCGACTCGGGGCTGGTGGATCTGAAGGCGGGATCGAGCACATTGCCGTTCACCTTGCCGTCCGGCTATTCGCTCCACGGAGATTACAGCCAGACCGCCAACCTCATCCTGCTCAATCGTGGTCTGAAAGGACGGGTCGAGGTCATGCGCGCGCTGGATCCGGTTGCACCGAACGCGGCCAGTGCGGCGGCTGCGCTCACTGCGCTGAACATTGCGCTCGCTGGCGCGCCGTCACCAATGACGGAGGCGTACCTCAACACCGGGCCGTGGTACCAGTACAATCCATCGTCGCCTGAGAGTGCGGCGAATCCGCAGCAGGGCTCGTCCTCGCTGGTCACGGATAACTTTGTGAATTCCTTCATGCCCGGCGACATACGCGCAGCCAACGTCATCCCGGCGTCTGCTCCGACCGTCGCAGGATTCACCGCGTCGCATCGCCTGAAGCTGACCGATCCGAACAACGCGGCCCTCCAGTCGTCGCCAATTCCGATCGTACGCAACGCTGAGTTGATACTGCTTCGTGCGCAGGCGGAAATCGCAACCGGTGACCTTGCCGGAGCGACGAACGACATCAATGCAGTACACACGGTAGAAGGCGGCCTGCCAGCATACTCGACGTTCACCACTGCGTCGGCTGCCATCAATGCGCTGCTGTACGAGTTGCGTTACACGTTCACCTACTTCGGACCACAGCACATCGTAGCGCTCCGCGAGTACAACATGTTCAACCTCGCGTACGTTACGCAGGCCGGCATGCCGAACAAGGGCGCAGCTGATCCGCTCGTCTCGAGCCTGCCAATCACGCGAAACGAGACAAACGCACGGAATGGCAACATCACTCCGGTGCCGTAATCTCGACACTGTTTCGGACATTGTAAAAGCAAAGGGGGCCCGGACGGGCCCCCTTTGTGCTGTAACAGGTAACGCCGGATCATGTCGGGCGAGCCGGCATCAACTTCGGAGTCTCCAATGGCTTCCACACCTCTGACCGCCGGGCCAGTGCGGCGCTTCAACGCCGCCTGCATGGTCCTCGTCCTCGTAGTTGCTGTTGCAGGATGCACTCACGCCAACACGGCTGTCGCACCCGGAGGTGACCCGATGGTGGTCACCGAAGACCAGATTGGGCAGCTGCGGGTGACGGACGCTTACGACATTGTGGCTCAGACGCATGCGAACTTCCTGCACAGTCGCGGCCGCGAGTCCCAGAACCCCAACGTCCCGGCCATCCCCGTTCACGTATTCGTCGACGACACTTATTACTCGAGCGACGTCAATTCGCTGCGTGACATTACCGCTCAGGACGTAATGGCGATCCGCTTCTACCAGTCATACGAAGCCCAGTACAAATTCGGCAGTGGGCACATGGGCGGCGTGATCCAGGTGATCACCAAGAATTGATTCCAATCGCTCGCGCCGCCGATATGGGATGAACCGCACGCCGGGTCTTTAGCAGACTGTCGTGGCGATGTGTATTTTTACGCCAACATCTGAAAACAGGACCCGGTTGCAAAATGTGGAACTACAGACCTGCGCGTGGAAAGTGCCGCACGCTGCCCGGCATTGCCGGCGATGCCGTCACACCCCGACTTACGGCTGCGTCCCTCCTCTTCGCGGCGCTCGCGTGCAGCCACGTATCACCGCCTGCTTCACCAGCGACTGACCTCAGAGCGCAGATCGAAGCCCGCGTCGCCCGCGCCCCGGGCGCCCTCGTCGGCGTTGCGTACATCGACCTCGCTACCGGCGATACGCTCTTCATCAACGCCGATAGCCTCATGCATGCCGCAAGCACGATGAAGGTGCCGGTCATGATGCGACTATTTCGCGAATCCGACGCAGGTCGTCTCTCGCTCAGCCAACGCATCCCGGTTGTGAATCGGTTCACGTCGATAGTCGACGGATCACCATACGTGCAGGATCCAGGCGTCGATAGCGACAGCGCGATGTACAAGCTGGTTGGCGATTCCGTGACGATCCGGGATCTCATCCAGCACATGATCACGCGATCCAGCAATCTTGCGACGAACACGCTCATAGCTCTCGCCAACCCCGATAGCGTCAACGCGATGATGCGCTCGCTCGGCGCTCGACGCATGCTGGTGCTTCGCGGTGTGGAGGATGAAAAAGCGTTCGAGAAGGGACTCAACAACATGGCGACTGCTCGCGATCTCGCCATTCTTCTGAGAGACATCGAGACGGGAAAGGCCGCTTCAGCAGCGTCGACTGACTCGATGCGCGCAATTCTCCTGGCGCAGCAATTCAACGAGAAAATCCCCGCCGGACTCCCGGCCGGCACGCGCGTCGCGCACAAGACGGGGGACATCACCGCGATCGCGCATGACGCGGCAATCGTGTATCCTGCAAACCGCAAGCCCTACATCCTCGTGGTTCTTACCAAGGGCATCGAGAAGGAATCCGTTGCCGATTCGCTGATAGCAGACGTGTCGCGCATTGTCTACCGGCACGCGATGGCAACTCACTGACATGCGCAATCGGTCACTTGTCTTCCTGGCGTTCGCATCTCTCGCAGCGTCCGTTCTCGATGCCCAGACAACCACGCCGTCGTTCACCATCCCGCAGATACTGAGCGCGCCGTTTCCGACAGATCTGGTTGCATCACCGCATGGGGACGCCGTCGCCTGGGTCTTCGATCAGGCAGGCCCCGAAAATCTCTGGATCGCCCGCGCACCGGACTGGCGTGCGCGTGCAATCACGCCATACACGGCCGACGACGGCTGGGAAATGAGCTCGCCACGCTGGCTCGCTGACGGGAGCGGCGTGGTGTTCGTACGCGGTTCGGGCAGGAACGATCGTGGTGAATATCCAAACCCGGCGCTCGATGCGCATGGTCGGAGCCAGCTCGTGATGCTCGCTCGCACCGATGGCGGCGCACCGCGTTCGCTCGCCGAGGGAGCGTCACCGGAGCCGTCGCCGGATGGGAAGATCGTGGCCTTTACGCGGGGCGGGGTGATTTACACGGTCGCGCTCGACAGCGGCGCCCACGAAAGACGCCTGTTCGTCGGGCGCGGCCACGACGGAAACGTCAGATGGTCGCCCGACGGTTCGGCGATCGCATTCACGAGCACTCGTGTCGATCACTCGTTCATCGGCGTATTCAACGTGCGGGATTCGACGCTCCGGTACATGGATCCGTCGGTGGACGATGACGGCTATCCCGTCTGGTCGCCGGACGGTCGCTCTGTCGCATTCGTAAGGCAACCGACACTCACGCGGCAGCCCCAGCACGCGCTCAGGCGTGCCGGGCAGCCGTGGTCAATTCTCGTTGCTGATCCAGCGACGGGCACAGCGCGCGTGCTCTGGCGTGCAGCATCCGGGCCGGGAAGCATGTTCCGACGCACCGACTCACGCGATCAGATCGTCTGGACCGGAGACAATCGCATCGCGTTCCCATGGGAGTCCGGAGGCTGGAACAGACTCTACTCGGTATTGGCCAGTTCCACGTCTGCGGCACCGGCAGCGCTCACGACTGGCGAGCGCGAGATAGTGTCGGCGACGGCCGGAATCGATGGCCGCAGCATCCTCTACGCGGCGAATGAAGGCAACAGGATCGACCTGTTGCACATCTGGTCGGTGCCTGCGAGCGGTGGAGCGCCGACACCCCTGACGTCGGGCGACGGCATCGAGTGGGGGCCGGCGGCTGTGCAGGGCGGTGTTGCGCTGCTTCACTCGGGTGCGACGACGCCCGCGCGGCCGGCGATGTTGCGGGAACACGGCGCCATCGCTGATCTCGCTCCAACCACGATCCCAGCCGATTTTCCCTCGGCGCAGCTCGTGACTCCACAGCAGGTCACATTCCGATCCACCGATGGTCTGCTGTTGCACGGACAGCTCTTTCTCCCGTCTGCCGCACGCGACGGAAAGCGACATCCGGCCGTGGTCTTCTACCACGGCGGTTCGCAGCGCCAGATGCTGCTTGGCTTCAATCCGATGGGCTACTACCACAACGCGTACGGACTCAATCAGTATCTCGCGAGTCGGGGCTACGTCGTACTGTCGGTGAACTACCGGAGCGGGATCGGCTACGGACTCGACTTCCGCGAAGCGCTCGACTACGGCCCGGGTGGCGGCGCCGAGGCGCGCGACGCAATCGCCGCTGCGCATTACTTGCGTGCGCGCCGTGAAGTCGATCCCGCGCGCATCGGCGTTTGGGGAGGCTCGTACGGCGGTTACATGACAGCGCTGTCGCTCGCGCGGGATCCGGCCGACTACAAGGTCGGCGTGGATTTCGCCGGCGTGCACGACTGGAATCTCGAGTGGAGCAGGATGGAGGACACGTGGGACGAGGACGCCGAGATGAAGGCACGTCGGCTCGCGTACGCGTCGTCGCCGATGAGCGATCTGTCGCACTGGCGCGCACCGGTGCTGCTGATTCAGGGCGACGATGACCGCAACGTGGACTTCAGGCAGACCGTGCAGCTGACGGAGGACCTGCGCAACCGCGGTGTACACGTCGAAACGCTGATCTACCCCGACGAAACGCACGAATGGTTGTTGCATTCGCACTGGATTCAATCGTACGAAGCGACGGCGGCGTTTCTGGAACGGTATTTACGATGACGACGCCCAACCACGCGCCGAATTGGTACGCGTTTCCGACGACGCGCAACCACGCGCCGGATTGGTACGCATTCCGACGACGCCAAACCACGCGCCGGATTGGTGGTCGTGTGCGACGACGCCCAACCACGCGCCGAATTGGTGGTCGTGTGCGACGACGCCCAACCACGCGCCGAATCGGTGGTCCCGCGTAGGGCGCGGATTCTTCCGCGCCTGGCCCCGTTACGTGCAATCGAATTCGGATGTCCATGGGATATATCCGCGCGTGGCCTATTTACGTGCAATCGAATTCGGATGCGCCTCGCCCCGTTACGCGCGATCGAAATCGGATCCCTGCAACGATGATTGCCCTGCGTTACGCCGTGTCCGCCGAGACCAGCCTTCGGCGGGATGACGGCATACAACGCGACGACGTTCGATAAAATCGGTCGGACGTCCGAATTCGATTGCGGGTAACGGGCGACGCGCGGATATATCGGGCGAACATCCAATTTCAATTGCGGGTAACGGGGGCAGGCGTGGATGCATACCATCGGCATCCGATTCCGAATGCATTTATCGGGGCTAGGCGCGGATATGTTCGGCGTGCATCCGATTTCGATTGCATTTATCGGGGCCAGGCGCGGATATATTCGGCGTGCATCCGATTCCGAATGCATTTATCGGGGCCAGGCGCGGAAATATCGGCGTGCATCCGATTCCGATCGCATTTATCGGGGCTAGGCGCGGATATATTCGGTGCATCCGATTCCGATTGCATATATAGGGGCCAGGCGCGGAAGAATCCGCGCCCTACGCAGGACCACCAATTCGGCGCGTGGTTGGGCGTCGTCGCACACGACCACCAATTCGGCGCGTGGTTGGGCGTCGTCGGAGACGCGCACCATTCCGGCGCGCGGTTGGCGTTTACGCGATTTCCTTTTTCGGAAACAACGATGCGCCTTTCGCCACGCGCCAACCCGTCACATCGAACGTCGTAACGCCACCATCGCCCAATCTCCCGGGCGTGGTGAGGAAATCCGCCGGTGCGCCCAGCTGTGACAGGAGCTCCGCGCATCGCCCGGGCATGAACGGCGACAACGCGATCGCCTGCCGCGTCAATTGCCGCACCAGCGCCGCCAGCGTGGCGTCAAGCTCATCCTGCCTTGTCGGGTCCTTCGCAAGCTTCCACGGCGCCTGCCGGTCCACGTATTCGTTCCCGCGGGCGACCGTTGCCCAGATATACTCGAGCGCGCGATTGGGAAGATTGTCCTGCATCGCAGCGTCATACGCGGCCATGTCGGCTGCGTCGACTGCATCGAGCTCGTTCGGTTCCGCGGCTGGAACGATTGCGCCGCGATACTTCTCGATCATCGCGATCGTGCGACTGGCGAGATTGCCCCACGCATTTGCGAGATCGGCGTTGTAACGCTCCTCGAATCGCTCCCACGAAAAGTTTCCGTCAGCGTCGAACGGAACTTCGCGCATCAGGAAGTACCGGAACGGGTCGGCGCCGAATCGCGCAACCGCGTCCTGCAGATCGAGCGTGACGCCGGCGGACTTGCTGAACCGGTCGCCGCCCAGCAGGACGAAGCCGTGCGCCCACACCAGCTTTGGCAGCGGAAGCTCAGCGGCGATTAGCATCGCCGGCCAGATGAGCGCATGAAAGCGGGTGATATCCTTGCCTATCACATGCACGTCCACCGGCCACCACTTTGCAAACTCCCCGCTGGTATCCGGGAAACCCACAGCCGTGATGTAATTGGGAAGTGCGTCGAACCAGACGTACGTCGTCTGCGGCTCGCCCTCGCCCGTGTCGCGAGGGAAGGGGATTCCCCATCCCTCGCGTGCGCGACTGGCGGATACGTCTTCCAGTCCCTGATCGATCAGCGACAGTATCTCGTTCGCGCGGCTTCGCGGCTGCAGAAAGTTTCCGCTCGCAATCAACGTCCGCAGACGATCTGCGTACGCGCTCAGCCGGAAGAACCAGTTGCGTTCCTCGACCCACTCGAGCGTACGCGTCGGATGCAGCACGCACTTGCCGTCGACGATCTCTTCCTCGGTCTTGAACGCCTCGCAACCGACGCAATACCATCCGGCGTACGTCTTGGTGTAGAAATTGTCCGGAGCGCGGTCGAAGATGCGCTCGATCAGCGCACGGACACCGATCTTGTGCTGTTCGCTCGTGGTACGCACGAAGCGATCGTACGAGATACCGAGCGCTGCCCACGCTTCCTGAAATCTGCGCGCGATCTCATCGACCTGTGCCTGAGGGGTCCGGCCTTCCTTGGCCGCGGACTGCGCGACCTTCTGACCGTGCTCGTCCATCCCGGTGACGAACAGCACCTTCTCGCCACGGAGACGGTGGTACCGGGCCAGGACGTCAGCGCCGATCTTCTCAAAGGCATGCCCCAGGTGCGGGTCGCCGTTGGCGTAGTCGATCGCGGTGGTGATATAGTACTTGTTGGGCACGTCGCAATTTATAACAGCTGTCAAAGCCGTGGCTCGACCGGTCAGTCTTCCTTCACTGGCCCCTTTCTGTCGTTCGGCCTGGATGCACCGGAGCCGTTGGCGCTCCCACCATCGCCGCTTCCGCTTCCGCCCCGGCGGCCACGCCGGCGACGCTCAGGCTTCCGCGTCTGCGCGGGTGGAGCTGCCTCGGTCTCGACGGTTTCGGTAAGAATGACCAGTCGGGGCTCCGGAATCGCAAATTCTGACGTGTACATCAGCTCCGGCGAGATCTCTTCCGACGACTCGTCGGAGTCGTCGTCGCACGGTGGCGGCGTTGGTGCCGGACGACCAGCGACTTCCCCGTTGAACGCTTCCAGCGGAATGGTTCGCAACACACCTTCCGCGTTCCGCAGCGTGACGGCCTCGCGGAACAGATCGACGGTCAGAACCTTCTCCTCACCCACCGTCGTCATGACGATGCGTCCTTCCTTCGGAAAGCGCCGACGCGTCTCCACATAGAACTCGTGCTCGTAACGCAGGCAGCACATGAGCCGTCCGCACGCGCCCGATATCTGCGACGGATTGAGCGATAGCCGCTGATCCTTCGCCACGCCCAGGTTCACCGGTCGAAGCTCCGGCAGCCATGCCGCGGAGCAATACTGGCGGCCACAGCGCCCGATGCCGTCCAGTCGTTTGGCCTCGTCTCGCACGCCGATCTGCTTGAGCTCGATGCGCGTGCGGAACGCCGCTGCCAGATCTCGCACGAGATTTCGGAAATCGACGCGCTTCTCGGCGGTGAAATACAACGTCAGCTTCTTCTTGTCCCACTGCCACTCGGCGTCCGAGATCTTCATCTGAAGATTCGCGGCGCGCACCTTGTCCGCGGCGCGCTGTCGTGCGTCGTCGTTCGCCTTCTGCAGCGATTCGCTCTGCCTGACGTCACGCCTGGTTGCAATGCGGAGCGCCTTCCGTACCGGCTCGCCGCACCCGTGCGCGCAACCGGAATTGCGCTGCGCCGCAAGTTCGCCAATCGCGTGCACCGTCCCCAGATCCTCACCGCGATCCGCTTCGACGAT
>Ga0207657_10001662_pt1 | contig 23985 bp, 23 predicted proteins | sample KBSC33metaG_FD_184316 | JGI IMG/M metagenome (GOLD analysis project Ga0207657, IMG submission 184316) | Corn rhizosphere microbial communities from Kellogg Biological Station, Michigan, USA - KBS C3-3 metaG (SPAdes) (version 2) | ecosystem: Host-associated > Plants > Roots > Rhizosphere > Soil ... | reverse complement strand
GCTGATCAGGTAGACGACCGGATTGAACAGCGTGACCTTCTGCCAGAGCGGCGGCAGCATGTCGATCGAATAGAAGCTGCCGCCCAGAAAGGTCAGCGGCGTGACGATCAGCAGCGGCACGAGCTGCAGCTTCTCGAAGCCATCGGCCCAGATGCCGATGATGAAGCCGACCAGGCTGAACGTCACCGCGGTGAGCAGCAGGAAGAGCAGCATCCAGAGCGGGTGCAGTATCTGGAGCGGCACGAACAGGGCCGCCGTCGCCAGGATGATCAGGCCGAGGATGATCGATTTGGTCGCGGCGGCGCCGACATAGGCGACGACGATTTCGAGATACGAGACCGGGGCGGACAGGAGCTCGTAGATCGTGCCGGTGAACTTGGGAAAGTAGATGCCGAACGACGCGTTGGAGATGCTCTGTGTCAGCAGCGACAGCATGATCAGACCGGGGACGATGAAAGCGCCGTAGCTGATTCCCTCGACGTGCTGGATGCGCGAGCCGATCGCCGCGCCGAAGACGACGAAATACAGCGACGTCGAGATCACCGGGGAGATGATGCTCTGCATCAGCGTGCGTCGGGTGCGCGCCATCTCGAACTTGTAGATCGCGCGGATGGCGTGGACGTTCACTTGTCCTCCCGCAAGAGGCTGACGAAGATGTCTTCGAGCGAGCTCTGCGTCGTCTGCAGATCCTTGAACTGGATCCCGGCCTTGTCGAGATCGTCGAGCAGCGCAGCGATGCCCGGCCGCTCGCCCTGCGTGTCGTAGGTGTAGATCAGCTCGCTGCCGTTGCCGGAGAGCTCCAGATGGTGGCCGGCAAGCTCCGGAGGAACCGCCGTCAGCGGATCGTGCAGCTGCAAGGTCAATTGCTTCCGGCCGAGCTTCATCATCAGCTCGACCTTGTTCTCGACCAGGATGATCTCGCCCTTGTTGATCACGCCGACCCGATCGGCCATCTCCTCGGCTTCATCGATGTAATGCGTGGTCAGGATGATCGTCACGCCGCTCTCCCGCAGCGAGCGGACCAGCCGCCACATGTCGCGCCGGAGCTCGACATCGACACCGGCGGTCGGCTCGTCGAGGAACAGGATTTTCGGCTCGTGCGACAGCGCCTTGGCGATCAGCAGGCGCCGCTTCATCCCGCCGGAAAGCGTGATGATCTTGCTGTCCTTCCTGCTCCACAGCGACAGGTCCTTGAGCACTTTTTCGATGTGCCCGGGGTTCGCCTTCTTGCCGAACAATCCGCGGCTGAACGAGACCGTTCCCCATACCGACTCGAAGGCGTCGGTCGTCAGCTCCTGGGGCACGAGGCCTATCATCGAGCGGGCGGCGCGGTAGGCCTTCACGATGTCGTGACCGCCGACCAGGACGTGTCCCTCGGTCGGGTTGACGATCCCGCAGATCGTGCCGATCAGCGTCGTCTTGCCTGCGCCGTTCGGTCCCAGCAGCGCGAAGATCTCGCCGCGGCGAATCTCCAGGTTGATGTTCTTCAGCGCCTGAAGACCGGACGCGTAAGTCTTGGAGAGATTATTGACGGAGATGATCGATGGCATCGCAGGTGCGGTAGGTCGGGGAGTCGGACTCTTGCGTCAGGCCTGCCACACGCCGTAGCCGTTTTCACGCAGGCCGATCGCCAACTCGACCTCCATGTCGCGCGCGCCGTCGTAGGGCATCGGGTTGTAGACTTCGTAGAGCTCGGGCAGCAAGCGCAGCCCGAATTTTTGCACGAATCGATTCGACTGGATACCCGCCTTGTGCTTGTCGAAGCGAATGTCGGGATCGAGACCGGTCATGCCGACGTAGACGCAAGGCTTGCCGGCAACGTAATCGGGATTGGCCTTGCGGAAGCGGCGTTCGTACAAGACGTCTTTCGACAACTCGACGACGTAGACGTGATAGCGGCGGCGGCCCGGCATTGTGGTATAAAAACGGTCGCTGTACGACTTGGATTGTGCGCTTTCGCGGCGCGCGCCAGCCTTCCGTTCCCGCAGTACAAGCCAGGAGTCGTCGTTGGAGGATCTCAACCCGCAGGCCGAGCAGATGGCCGACGAGTCGATGGTGCGGAATCTGGCCGCGCAGGCGCAGGCGATCTGGCCACAGGAGGCGCCGCTGTACGGGCGTTATGCGCTGCCGGCCGATGCCCGCATCCTCGATGCCGGGTGCGGCACCGGGGAAGCGGCTTCGCGGCTGGCGGGCCTTTTCCCCCGCGCCGTCGTCCTCGGCGTCGACATCATCGACGCGCATCTGGAGCTTGCGCGGTCGCGGTACCGGGCGCTCTCCGACCGGCTCTCGTTCGAGCACCAGAGCGTCTATGAGCTCGCTGCCGCCGATGGAAGCTTCGACCTCACCGTCTGCCGGCATGTCATCCACGCGATTCCGTATCCGGAGCGGGTGCTCGCCGAGCTCGCGCGGGTAACCCGCCCCGGCGGCTATCTGCACCTGATTCCGGAAGACTACGGGATGCTGCACTTCCAACGCGGGGCCCTCGATCCGCAGGACTTCTGGCACATCGTTCCGGCACAATTCGGCGCCGCGACGGGAACCGATCTCTTCATCGGCCGCAACATCTTCGGCATCCTCGCCGCGATGAGGCTCGAGGCCATTACCATCGACTATGTCGTCGTCGACACGGTGCGCGTACCGCGTGACATCTTCGCATCGATCATCGAAGCGTGGCGCGACGGCTATGTCGAGCCGATCGCCGAGTTGACGCCGATGACGCGCGAGCAGGCTCTCGCCTATTTCGAGCAGATGATCGCCGATATCCGCAATCCGCGCCGCTACGCGGTGTGGATGGTTCCGGTGGCGAGCGCGCGGGTACCGCGCGAGGGTCTGCGATGATGGCGCCGGCCGCCGCCACAGATCCTGGTCCAGCTCGATAATCGACAATGCGCTATTCGATTTTTTCGCTCGCGCGCAACGCAGCGACCCATCACGAGAACTGGCCGCTGGCCTGGCGCAGTCCCGAGCCGAAGCCCGCCTACGACGCGATCGTCGTCGGCGGCGGCGGCCATGGCCTGGCGACCGCTTACTACCTCGCCAAAGAGCACGGGATCAGCAATGTGGCGGTGCTGGAAAAGGGCTGGCTCGGCGGCGGCAACACCGGGCGCAACACGACGATCGTGCGCTCGAATTACCACCTCGATCCCAACGAGCATTTTTACGAATTCTCGCTGAAGCTGTGGGAGAGCCTGTCGCAGGAGCTCAACTTCAACGTCATGTACAGCGCGCGCGGCGTGCTGAACCTCGTGCACTCGCCGGTGGACATGGATGCCGCGCTCCGGCGCGGCAACGCAATGCGGCTGAACGGCATCGATGCCGAATTCCTAAGCCGCGACGAAATCGCGGCGTGGATACCCGCGCTCGACACTTCGCCCTCGGCGCGCTTCCCGATCCTCGGCGGGCTGCTGCAGCCGCGCGGCGGCACGGTGCGCCACGACGCGGTGGCGTGGGGGTACGCGCGGGCTGCCGACGCGCGCGGCGTCGACATCATCCAGAACTGCGAGGTCACCGGAATACGCATCGAGAACGGCGCCATCGCGGGCGTCGACACGACGCGAGGCTCGATCGCCACGCGCAAGCTCGGCATCGCCGTCGCCGGAAACTCGAGCCGCCTGGCCGCGATGGCCGGCATTCGCCTGCCGATCGAATCGCACGTGCTGCAGGCGATGGTGTCGGAACCGATCAAACCGGTGCTCGACACCGTCGTGTCGTCGGGTGCCGTGCATTTCTACATCAGCCAGTCGGACAAGGGCGAGCTCGTGATGGGCGGCGACCTCGACTTCTACAATTCGTACGCCCAGCGCGGCAACCTGCCGGCGCTCGAGCATGTGGTCGCCGGATGCCTCGCGCTGTTCCCGAGCTTCGGACGTCTTCGCCAGCTGCGCAGCTGGGGCGGCATCATGGACATGACGATGGATGGCAGCCCGATCATCGCCAAGTTACCGGTTGGTGGCCTCACGATGACCGGGGGCTGGTGCTACGGCGGCTTCAAGGCGACGCCCGCCTCCGGCTGGCTGCACGCGTACACGATGGCGCGCGGCGAGCCCCATCCGTTGAATGCCGCGTTCACGCTCGAGCGTTTCGCCGAAGGCCGGATGATCGACGAAAAGGGCGCCGGGCCGAAACCCGGAGCGCATTGAGATGCTGCTGATCCCCTGCCCGTGGTGCGGCGCCCGCAACCAGATCGAATTCACCTACGGCGGCGATGCGACGCTCAAGCGCCCGCCGCCGGATGCGCCGCAGGAAGCGTGGTACGAATTCGTCTACCTGCGCGACAACCCCTGCGGCCCGCACGACGAGCTGTGGCTGCATAGCGCCGGCTGCCGGCGCTGGTTCAAGGTCCGCCGCGATACGCGCACGCACGACATCCTTGCGAGCGCTCGTCCCGACCAGGCGCTGCCCGGGGGCCCGACGTGAGGCAATCGCATCGCCTGGCTGCCGGCGGCGTCGTCGATCGCTCGCGCACACTGGGTTTTTCGTTCGACGGCGCAGCGTACGAAGGTCATCCGGGCGACACGCTGGCGTCGGCCTTGCTGGCCAACGGCGTGCATCTGATCGGCCGCAGCTTCAAATATCACCGGCCGCGCGGCATCGTCACCGCCGGCGCCGACGAGCCGAACGCGCTGGTCCAGCTCGCGCGCGGCGCGCGCACCGAGCCCAATACGCGCGCCACGCAGCAGGAGCTCTACGAAGGTCTCTCGGCCGAAAGCCAGAACCGCTGGCCGTCGCTGTCGTTCGACCTCGGCGCGCTCAACGACGTGTTTTCGCCGTTGTTCCCGGCCGGCTTCTACTACAAGACCTTCATGTGGCCGCCCGGCCCGCGCTGGTGGCTCAAGTACGAGCATCTGATCCGGCGCGCCGCAGGCCTCGGCCGCGCGCCGCGCGAGCCCGATCCCGACTACTACCAGCATCGCTTTGCGCACTGCGACGTTCTGGTGATCGGCGGCGGCCCGGCGGGCCTCGCGGCGGCGCAGGTGGCCGCACGCTGTGGCGCGCGGGTGATGCTGTGCGATGAAAACGCGGCGTTCGGCGGCAGTCTGCGCGGCGACGCGACGCCGATAGACGGCGCGCCGGGCACGAGCTGGGTCGATGCGCGCATCGGCGAGCTCGGCGCGAACGGCGACGTCACGCTGCTGCCGCGCACGACCGCGTTCGGCTACTACGATCAGAACCTGATCGGCCTGGTCGAGCGCGTCGCCGACCATCTGCCCGAGCCGCCGCCATTCACGCCGCGCCAGAGGCTGTGGCACGTGCGCGCCGGCGTGGTCGTGCTCGCCAGCGGCGCACTGGAGCGCGGCATCGCCTATGCCGGCAACGATCTCCCCGGCACGATGCTTGCCGGCGCGGCGCGGGTTTACGTGACGCGCTACGGCGTCAAGCCCGGAACGCGCGCGGTGATTTTCGCCAACAACGACAGTGCCTACGACGCGGCGATGCGCTTGCACGAGGCGGGTATCGCCATCGCCGCGATCGCCGATGCGCGGCCCGAAGCGGCACTCTCGGGCGAATACCCGCAACGCGCGCGGGCTGCCGGCATGCCGATCCTGCCCGGCGGGGCGATCGTCGCGGCGCACGGCAGGCTGCGCGTCGCCGGCGTCGATCTCGCGCCGCTGGGCGGCGGGGCGGCACGGCGGGTCGATTGCGATCTGGTATGCGTCTCGGGCGGCTGGAATCCGGCCGTGCATCTTTATTCGCAATCGCGCGGCAAGCTCCGTTACGACGACGCGCTGGCGACGTTCGTGCCCGACGCCTCGCCGCAGGCGATCGTCGCCGCCGGCGCGGCGAACGGCAAATCGGATTTGAGCGCGGTGCTCACCGATGGCCACGCCGCCGGCCTCGCCGCTGCCGCGCGGGCGGGCTTTGCCGCTCGCACGGCGCAGTCCGCGCCCGTGGCCGCCGTCGTGTCGACCGGAGCGCTGCAGGCGCTGTGGTCGGTGCCGTCGCGCCGCAGCGCCAAATGCTTCGTCGATTGGCAGAACGATGTGACCGTCGCCGATATCGCGCTCGCGGCGCGCGAAGGCTACCGCTCGGTCGAGCACCTGAAGCGCTACACGACGCTGGGCATGGGCACCGACCAGGGCAAGACCGCCAACATCGTCGGCCTTGCGCTGCTGGCTGCCGAGCTCGGCGTGTCGATTCCGCAAGTCGGCACGACGACGTTCCGCCCGCCGTACACGCCGGTGACGATGGGAACGCTCGCCGGACACGAAGTCGGCGCGAATCTCGAGCCGACGCGGTATTCGGCGATGCACGACTGGCACGTCGAGCACGGCGCCCGCATGCTGAACGCCGGCCTGTGGAAGCGGCCGCACTCGTATCCGCGGCCGGGAGAATCGGAGGACGACGCGGCCAACCGCGAAGCGAAGAACGTGCGCAGCAACGTCGGCGTGGTCGACGTGTCCACGCTGGGGAAGATCGAGCTGCAGGGACGCGACGTCGCCGAGTTCCTCAACCGCGTCTACATCAACCGCTGGGATACGCTGGCGGTCGGGCGCTGCCGCTACGGCGTCATGCTGCGCGACGATGGCATGGTGTTCGACGACGGCACGACCTCGCGTTTCGCCGAGTCGCACTACGTGATGACGACGACAACGCTCAACGCGGTCAATGTCATGCAGCATCTGGAGTACCTGCTGCAGGTCGAATGGCCGGAGCTCCAGGTATTCGCCACGTCGGTGACCGAGCAGTGGGCGGCGGCAGCGCTGTCGGGCCCGATGGCGCGCGAGGTACTCGCCGGACTCGTATCGATCGATGTTTCCAACGCCGCGTTTCCTTTTCTCGCCGTCGGCGAATGCGAGCTCATCGCCGGGGCCGCGCGCATTCCGGCGCGGCTGTTCCGCATGAGCTACTCGGGCGAGCTCGCCTACGAGATCCACGTGCCGGTGACGCACGGCCGCGCGATGTGGGAAGCGGTCATCGCCGCCGGTGCGCCGTTCGGCATCATGCCTTACGGCACCGAGGCGATGAGTACCTTGCGCATCGAAAAGGGGCATGTCGTCGTCGGACCCGAGGCCGACGGCCGCACGACCGCCGACGACCTGGGGCTGGGCAAGCTCGTCAGCCCCGCCAAAGCGTGCATCGGCAAGCCGCTGCTCGCGCGGCCGGCGCTGACCGCGCCCGAGCGCTGGCAGCTGGTCGGGCTCACCGCGATCGACGGAACGATTCCGCGCGGCGGCAAGCTCGTCGCCGATCCGGAACAAGCAGCGCCGATCCCGATGCAGGGTCACGTCAGCTCGTGGTGCTGGAGTCCGAATCTCGGCGCGTCGATCGGGCTTGCGTTGCTGGCGCGCGGCCGGGCGCGGCACGGCGAGACTTTGTGGGCGGTATCGCCGCTGGCCGATGCGCGGGTCAAGGTGCGCGTCGGGCCGCCGTGCTTCATCGATCCCGAAGGCGAGCGGCTGCGTGTCTGAATCGACCAACGCATCGATCGGCTCGATGGCGCCAGGGGATTACGGCGCTGCGGGCTCGACGGTTCTCTTGAGCAAAGCGACGATCGCGACCGCGTGGAACGTGCAGGGCGATGCCGCGTCAGCGTCGCTCGTCGCCGAAGTGCAGCGGATCGCAACTGTCGCGCTGCCGAGCGCACCGAATACGGCCAGCAAGGGCGACGGTGTCGTTGCGCTCTGGTTGGGTCCTCAATCGTGGCTGCTGGTCGCCGCCGACGCTTCCGCGCTCGGCGACTTCACCGGCGCGCGCGACGCGCTGAATGCCGTCGGCGGCGCACTGTTCGACGTGTCGGCGAGCCGCGTCGCCTACGTCATCGAGGGGCCGCGCGCGGCAGACGTGCTGGCCGCCGGCTGCCCGCTCGACTTCGATCCGCGCGTGTTCAGCGCGGGGCAATGCCGGCAAAGCCTCTACGGCCGGGTCGCCGCGCTGTTCTATCGCCATGACCAGCCCCCGGCTTGCACGGTGCTGGTGGCACGAAGCTTCGCCCGCGACGTCTGGCATGCGCTGTGCACGGCGGCCGCGCCGTGCGGCTACGCGGTGCGCGCCGACAAGCCGTTCGCTTGATGCATCGTGTCGCCGCAGCCGCGGCGACAGGCCGGCTAAGCGACGACGCCGGCGTGGCTCAAGTGGATGTTGGCGAACAGGCCCCACGACTTGTTCATCTCGAGCGGGATGCCCGCCGTCGCCTTGGTGGTGCCGCTCGCGACCTCGCCTAAGCGGTATTCGAATCCGTTCGGCAGATCGATTCGGGCGCGGTGCTCGGCGCCGGTGACCGGATTGCGGATCGGCTCGCCGACGGTCTCGACCACGCCGGGGACGACCAGACGCGCGCGGCGGGCATCGACGTCGACCTCGAATTCGATCGGCTTGAACAGCGGCTCGAGCTTGGTTGGGCACATGGCCGCATAAACCCACCACACGGTCGCCATGTCCTTGGTTTCTTTGCCGCTCATGACGCGCAACAGCGCATCGCGCTGCTTGCCGTCGGCGCGCTCATCGATGATCAGCTGCATCGTGCCGTTGCCCTGGTGGACGGCGCCGGGCCACTTGTACGTCGCGACGGCGCGCAGGCCATCCAGCTTGACGTCTCCAAAGCGTCCTTCGTCGATCTGGTAGCCGATGGATGCCATGCAATTGCCATGCGTGGGCAGGGCATTGAACTGGCAGGGACAGCCATAGGAACAATTGCAGTTGCTGAATTCCCTGGCCTTCACGAACCACTCGGTCATCGCCATACTCATTTCTCCGATGTCGAACCAGAACCTTATGATAAATCCGGCCGCACCGAAAGTGGACCCCTCCTGCGATGGATCGCTCAGCCCAACGCCATCAGCATAGCGCCCGCACTGATCATGGCCACCGCGCCGATACGCCCGATCAACGCGCCGGCCGGCGTGACTTTCTCCGCCAGCACGAAAACCGCCAGCACCGCCACCCACACCAGATTCATCACCCCAAAGGCGAACAGGAGCACCATCAGCGCCCAGCAACAGCCGATGCAGTAAAGACCATGCCGCAAGCCCAGCGACAGCGGCCGCAGCGGGCCCGGCCGGTAGTGCCGGGCGAGGAATTCAGCCGGACTGCGGCATTGCCTGAGGCATGCCGTCTTCCAAGGCGTGAATTGGTAGGCGCCGGCAAGCACCAGCAGGACGCCACCGAAAACGGGGTTGGCGATCATCGCCGCCGAAAGCAGCTTCGCCGCGCTCAGCGCCCACTGCGCCGTCGCCGCGAGGACGCTGAATGCGCCCCAGGCGAGCACATATCCGGCGCCGAACAATGCCGTCGCATGATGGCGAGGAGCACCGCGTTGCATCTCCAGCGCATCGAACAGCAGCAAGGTCGGCGCCGCGCTGGGAAGCATCATGCCGACCATCATCACCATCCACATCGCCAGCGTCGCTGCAAAGTAGCGGGCGTCCCAGACGGGCGGCGGCATCGCGGCCATCGCGATCGCATCCATGTCCATCGCAGGATGGGCGACGACGATGCAGGCAAGGTACACCCACGCCAGCGCGACCACGGCCGCCAGCGCGGACAGCACGACCCAGCGATTGCGGCTCAGGACCTTGTCCATCAGCTCCAGGGAAAAGGACTGCGACTCACCGGATGCAGCTTGCCTGCGGCGTAGCGCGAAAACCGGAACGGCTCGAGCAAGGTGGAATTATCTCCCAGCAATTCGGCGGCGACCAGCTTGCCGACGCCGATCATCTTGTAGCCGTGATTGGAGTCGGCGATCACGTACACATTCTCGCGAAACCGGTCGAATACCGGAAAGCTGTCGGGCGTGAAGCAGCCAACGCCGCCCGACGGCTCGTTGCGGTACACGCCGTGCTTGCCTTCGAAGCGCTTCTGGCAATGCGCCAGTGCCGAGGTCCACATGTCGGCGAAGTTGTCGTCGACGACGAACTCCGGCGACTTCGGACCATACGGATCGACGCGCACCTGATCCGCGTCGCGCTCGACGGAGGCCGGCATCGCCCCGCCCTGGACGCCGCCGAAGTGGAAGTCGGGCTTGTAATACAGTCCCCACAACTGGTCGGTGATCAGCTTTCCGTCGCGGTCCGAGTAGAGCGGCGCGTCGGTGTCGACGTGTATCACCGGCGGCATCGCGCCGTCGTTGGTTTTCTGGAAATCCGGATCGACGCCCAGCGTGCCTTCCTGCAGCGCCATGTAATGCCACATGCGCACGCCCTGGTGCGTCGCGCCATCGCGCCCCTTGACCGCGATTTGCTTCGGCAGCGCGAGCATGTTCCAGATTGAATTGATCCACGGCCCGACCGCAACGACGACCTGATCGCAAGCGATCGTTCCGGCGTCGGTCTCGACCGCGCGCACCGCGCCCGAACCGCCGTCGCTGCGGAATCCGGTCACCGCGACGCCGGGCACGATGTCGACGCCGAGGGCCCGGGCCTTGCGCTCGAGGCCGGCGAGCGAGGCCTTGTTGTTCGCATAGCCGCCGCGCTTTTCATGCAGCACCGACGTGATGTTCTTCGCCTGCCAGTCGTGCAGCAGACCCTGCATGTAGCGAAGCGAATCGGCTTCGCCTTCGACGAACGTCGACTCGTAACCGATCGCCTTCTGCTGCTCGTAGATCGTGCCGACCTGCGTGCGCATGACCTCGGGGCTGATCTGCATGTAACCGACCGGGTGATAGCTGTAGGCTTCCGCGTCGCTTTCCCAGACCTCGACGCATTGCGCCATCAACTCGCGCATCGCCGGCTGATAGTAATTGTTGCGCACCACGCCGCAGGCGATACCCGAAGCCCCGGCGCCGACGCCGGTCTTGTCGAGCACGACGATCCGAACGCCGGCCGGGCCGACGGTTTTGCCGAGCGACTTGAGCTTTTGCGCAAGGTGCATCGACGTCGACAGGCCGTGGATGCCGGCGCCGATGATGACGTAATCCGCGCGGTCAGGAAGTCGAGGCATTGCGATTGTCCTTGGTTGGGGTTTCGATCATCGATCATCGCGAGATCGTTCGGCAGCCACCGCCCCGAACGCGACGCCCTCTGGCGCGAAGGCGACGCCGTGCCGAATGAGAATCCTATCTTACGGATGCGACGGCGGCGAGATCGGTCAAGTTGAGGCTGGTCGCTCGACCTTCGGGATCTGCGGCGCCGGGGCGCCGCACCGCGACACGCCTGGCACCGGCGCCGTTATCGCGATCAGGCCCTCGTGCTTTAGCTCCTGCCAGAATTCCGATGGGATAGGACGGCGGCAATGCGCGATATTCTGCGCCACTTCCTCCCGGGTGCGCATGCCGGTTACCACACTGGCGACCGCCGGGTGCGCCAACGGAAACTGCAGCGCCGCAGCCGGCAAGGCGACGCCATGGCGCTTGCAAATCCGCTCGATCGACCGCGTACGTTCGACAATCTCCGGTGGCGCATCCGTGTAGAAGAAAGTCGCGCCGGGCGCGGCGCCGGTGGCCAGGATGCCGGAATTGTACGGGGCCGCCATCAGTACGGCGATGCTGCGGCGTTCACACTCAGGCATGAAGCGATCGAGGGCCGTATGGTCGAGTAACGTATAGCGACCCGCCAGCATGAAGCAATCGAAGTCGCCGTCGGCGGCGAAGCGCAGCAGGATCTCCCAATCGTTGACACCGACGCCTATCGCGCCGATCTCGCCGGTTCGACGCAGATCGTCGAGTGCGCGGTAAGCGCCCTCCATCGCTTCGCGATAACGCTGCTCGAGGCGATCGCCCTGCCAGCGTCGATTGACGTCATGAATCAGAACGATGTCGACGTGACTGCTATCGAGGCGCCGCAGACTGTCCTCGAGCGAGCGGATCGTGGCCTCGTAGGAGTAGTCGTACTCGTAGTCGAACGGGCGCCCGCGGTCGATTGCGGCGGCTCCGCGCGGCTGAGCGCGGCGGGGCTTGAGCAGCCGGCCCACCTTGGTCGATATGACCTTTTCCTCGCGCGCGACGCTGCGCAGACATGCCCCAAGCCGATGCTCGGCCAAGCCCAGACCATAAAGCGGCGCCGTGTCGAAATAGCGCAACCCCACATCGCTCGCCGCATCGAATGCCGACCGAGCGGCGGCCTCGGCCGCGTTGGCAGCATCGCCGAACGGAGCCGTCCCGAAACCCAGCCGGGAGACGGCGACACCGCGCGCGCCGACGGGTCGCACGGCGGCCGGATCGAAACCCATGTCGCCTGCGTCAGACGGGGGCATGCCGCGCGCGCTGGCTGGCCAGGTTATGGACGTGCACGTGCTCGCCGGCGGCAATCGGGGCAATCGCCCGCCCGATCGACTCTCCGTATTTGCGGATGACCGTTCCCGAGGGAAGAGCAGATAGCGCGAATTTGTGGCCAAGGGCGATCGGCTGGAGCACCGCAACGGATTCGACGGCGCCGCCGCGACGCACTCGCACCGTGCCCGCAGGACAATCTCGGAGCGCGACGGCGACATTGTCTTCCGGATGAATGACGATCGCATCCCAGTCGCGGGATCCCTTGGCGCTCGCCGGCGTCGCGCTCATCGACCTGGCAGTCGCACGCGGACGCCGACTTGTTCCTCGCGCAGCTTGAGCAGGGCACCGATGTCGTTCGCTCCGAGACCCTTGGCGAGACCTTCTTCCAGGCTGGCAAACGCGGCCCGGCCCACCACTGCGGGTGCGCCGAGGCTTTCGTAAAGCTCCAGCGCCAGACGGCAATCCTTGTGTCCGAGCTTCAGCATGAAGCCGGGGTCGAAATCGCCGAGCAAAGGCCGTTTCTGCATCGCCACGGCCAGCTGGTTGTTCCAAGCCATCGTCGTCTTCATCACGCTGAGCATCGTATCCAGCGACAAGCCGGCTTTGGTACCGGCCACCAGCGTCTCGACCGAGGCTTCGAGCAAGGCGGCCGCCAACAGATTATTGAGCAATTTCATCGCTCCGCCGGCGCCCAATTCGCCGCAGTGAAAAAAGTCCGTCCCCATGCAGTCGAGCACCGGGCGCGCTCGGGCGATCACGTCGGCAGGCCCGCCGACCATAAGCGTCAACGCGCCGGCGACCGCGAACTCGGCGGTCTTTCCGACGGGGCTGTCGATCATTGCGGCGCCCTTGCCCGCGATCGCCGCGCCTATCCTGCGGGTCGTCGCGGGATCGATCGTACTCATATCGATGAAAATGGCGTCGCGACGGATTCCCTCGACGATGCCGTCGGCCCCCAGGGCGACGCGCTCGACGTCGGGTGCATCCGGCAGCATCGTAATGACGACCTCGCAGCCCGCGGCGAGCGCCTTCGGCGACTCGACCGCCGTCGCGCCGGCGCCTGTCAGCGCCGCAACGGCAGACGGCTGGACGTCGAGCACCATCAGGCGATGCCCTCCTTTCAGCACGTTCATCGCCATCGGGCCACCCATGGTTCCCAATCCAATGAATCCGACCTTCATCCTCGGTTGCCTCTCAACTTCCGGTTCGTCACAGTGAACCTCCGATCCGGGCGATCGACTCGGACGACTCCGAAAGAATCTCTCCCCACGTACGAAAGCCCGACGCGACATCCAGCAACAAGCTGAATAGCCGGTCAGCGGCGTGATCGAGGTCCTCGGTCCCCGAAAACGCCGGGCTCGCATCGAAATCGATCTGTTCGCCGAGTCGAGCGAGGGTTTCCGGCTTCGCGCTGATCTTTATCGTCGGAGCGACGGCGCTGCAAAAGCTGTTGCCCGCTCCGGTGGTGAACAGCATGACCTGTGCTCCCGCGGCGGCGAAGCCGGTCAGCGACTCCGGAGAGAAGAAGGGCGCATCCATGAAATAGAGTCCCGCTCTTGCGGGCGCTTCCGCCAATGCCAGCACACCGTCGATCGGGCGCGTGCCGCCCTTGGCTATTGCGCCGAGCGATTTCTCTTCGATGGAGCTCAAGCCGCCCCGGATGTTCTCGGCGCCGGGGTTGTCGTGGAATGGATCGACACCGGACGCCGAGATCGCTGCCTCACGCCGCTGCACCGCCGCCGTGATGGCCTCGGCCACCGCCGGCGTCGCAGCGCGCCGTGCGAGCAGATGCTCGGCGCCCAGCCACTCCAGCGTTTCGCCGATGACCGCCGTTCCCCCGGCGTCGATTAGACGATCGACGACCTTGCCCGCCAGCGGATTGGCGACCAGGCCGGACGTCGCGTCCGAATGGCCGCATTCAACGCCCAGAAACAGCGACGATACGGCACTCGCCTCGCGCCGTTGCCGCGACGCATTGCGCACCAGCCGCGCCGCGGCGCGGATTCCCTGCAAGGACAACGCGAGGGCGTCTTCCTGAATATCGTCCAACGCCACGACCTCCGTGGGCTTGCCGCTTGTCCGGATCTGCTCCGCCATGCCGTCAGCGGTCATGCGATCGGCGCCGACGATCAGCACGGCTGCGACATTGGGATTGCGGCCGAGGCCGATCAGTTGCTGCGCGTGCGCTCGCTTGTCCGCACCGAATTGCCCGCGTCCATAGGGTGAGGTGACCAATAGCGCGGGTCGCACCGCCGCTGCGATGCGGCCCGCCGCGGGCGCGACAAGACCGTTGATCGCCATGATCAGCACCCGGTTGCGAATCCCGACCCGGCCATCGGGTCGCGGATATCCGAGGAAGCTTGCGCTGCCGGTCATAGCGTCTCAGATCCGTCGGCTCGAGGCCGCCGCTGCGGGCGAAGAGATTCGACGGAAACGCCGGCCCGCTCGTTCCACGGCGGCTGCGGACGCGTCTGCTTCAGGAGCGTGATTTCCACTTTGCAATATCCCATGCCGGCAATCCTCGCAGGTCTTTCGCATCGGTTGCGATAAAGGCCGAAGCATCCGGCTTGCGCCCGCTTCGTTCGTACGCCTGCTGAAGCAATGGGGCTGCCTTGCTCATGTTTTGGGTGATTTGCTGCCACGTCAGAGGCTTGTCGATGATGCGGCCCTCGACCATGAACTTCGAGGTCTCGAGCAAGGCAACGGCATCGCCCTCGGTCGGCCAGACCCAGCCCCGGATGAACACCACTTCGTCCTTGACGATTTTTGCGCCATCATCCGGCGGCAGTCCCCAGTACTTTTTGACCATTTCCGAAACTGCGCCCGGATCCATCCGGTTCAGCGATTCGACCGCTTCCTGCTGTGCCGCCAAGAAGGCGACGACGAGCTTCGGATGGGCGTCGATCAGCTTGTTCTGTCCGACCCAGAACGAGCGGTGGACATAAAACCCCTCGGGATAGAATCGCGACTTCCTGACCGACTCGAGCATCTTGCCCGCGCCTTCGCCCGCCGGGCCCTTGTAGTAGTCCTCCGTGTACCCGTAGGAATTGACGATGCCGACGATGCCAAGCTCCTTCTTCGCCTTGAGATACGCCGGGTAGATCACCACTGCCGCGTCCATACCGCGTGGGATCGTGGCGGCCAGAGCCTGCGTAGGCGTGTTGACGATCTTGATGTCGAAGGCCTTGGGATCGCCAGATCCGAGCTCATTCAACAATATCTGCGACAGGACGTTGTAAGGATCGCCCCCGACCAGCGTGCCGACAGTCTTGCCCTTGAGATCCTGTACATTGCGGATGTTGGAATCGGGCTGTGTCGCAATGACAAATCGCATGTGTCCTTCGCCCAGGTTCAACACGGTCCACGGCTGTTGCTGCGCTATGCCGCGAATGATCGGCGTATTGCCCCACATCCCCAGGTCGAGATTGTTGCTGACGAATGCCTCGACCATCGGTGCAGCCGATGGGTAATCGCGCCAGTCGACGGTAATCTCGTATCCCAGTGCGGCTGCCTGCTTTTCGAACAGCTTTTTGTCGATCATGTATTGGGTGATCGGCGAATTGCCGGCGGCGAAGGGTTGCCGCCCCACTGAAACCGCGAGCTTGGTGTTTTGCGCCCTCGCCCATCCGCCGGCGACAGTCGCCATCAGGGCGGCACTGCCGCCCGCCGCACGCAAGAAGCGCCGCCGGCTCGGGCGGGAAGGGATTCTCGTTTGGTCGCTCATCTTTACTCCTTCGATTCTGTTGATAGTAGTGCGGCAACTTCACCGCTCGAGGGGCGCTACGGTGGCACGGTACGCTTCGTCCCGGATGTGATTCCATATCTGCGCGGTCAGCGCTTGAAACTCGGGCGATGCGCGCATGGTCTCCAGCCTCGGACGAGGCAGATCGACGACGATGACTTCCTTCATGCGGCCCGGATGGCTGCTCATGACTGCAACACGATCGCCCAGAAAGACGGCCTCATCGATGCCGTGGGTTACGAACACCACCGTCTTGCGCTCCGGTGCCCGCCTTTCCTGTCCCCAGATGCGCAGCAGCTCCTCTTGCAGTATCAGTCGCGTCTGGGCGTCGAGCGCGGCGAGCGGCTCGTCCATCAGCAAAACATCCGGTTCGTTCGCGAGCGATCGCGCCAGCGCGCAACGCTGACGCATGCCACCGGACAGCTGGTGGGGAAACTTGTGCTCGGCCCCGGACAGGGCGACGAGCTCGATGTATTCCGCGACCTTGCGTCGCCGCTCGTCGGGTGGAGGACGGGGACCGGCGCGATGGCGCAGGCCGAAACCGATGTTTTCTTCGACGGTGTTCCACGGGAACAACGCGTAATCCTGAAATACGACGCCACGCTCCGCCCCGGGGCCGGTGATGGGATGCGAATCCATCTCCACCACGCCGGAGGTCGGCATCTCGAGACCGGCGATGATATTGAGCAGCGTGCTTTTTCCGCAACCCGAGGGACCGACGATGCACAGGAACTCACCGGTGAGCACATCAAGCGAAACATCGTCTACAGCGAGCGTCTCTGTACCTGAACGAGGCGCGCCAAACGTCTTCCGCACGTTTTTCAGGCGAATCTTGGGAAGCACGCTCATCGCTTGTCCTCGATCCATGGCATCGATCGCCTCTGCAGCCACAGCAAGCCCCGGTCGATGGCCAGCGCGATCAAGCCTACCGAGATCATGCAGACGACGATACTGTTGAGCTCGACGCTGTAGGCGTAGAACACGAACATCATCTGTCCGATTCCGCCGCTGCCGCCGCTGCCGGCCTTGGCGCCGACGGCGAGCTCCGCCGCGATGATCGAGGTCCAGGCCACGCCCATTCCGAGACGCGCGCCGGTGAAAATTTGCGGCAGGGCGCCGGGCAGAATTACGGTGCGGAGGATCGTCGCGCGGCGCACGCCCATCGTCAGTGCGGCACGAGCCAGGCTTGCATCGACGCTGCGCACCCCGTGAATCGTATTGACGATGATCGGAAAGAATGCCGCATAGGCAACGATGAAAACAGCTGCCGGCGTTCCGGTGCCGAACCAAAGAATCGCCAATGGCAGGAAAGCGATCGGGGCGATGGGCCGAAAGCTCTCGACCACGGGATCTACGTTGCGCCCGACCGCGCGAAAGTATCCCATCAGCAATCCCAGCGCGAGCGCAATCACGGCGGCGACGGCGAAACCGGCGATCACGCGCAGCAGGCTTTGGCCCAGCGCAAGCGGCAGCTCTCCGGTGGCGATCAATTCGTAAGCAGCAGCGAAGACCTTGGTCGGGGTCGGAACGTGACGTCGTGCGGGCAGGTTCGACGCCCACACCTGCCATAACAGAACGAGCAGTAGGGGCGCAATCAGCGCCCGGAGCGCCGGCGCGCGACTCATTGCTCGCTCCGGACCGCGGGCGACCAGGGTGCCATCCGGTGCTGCACGGCGCGCAGCACCCGGTCAATCGTGTAGCCCAGGATTCCGATCGACACGACGACGGCGAGCATTTTCGATGTCATCAGCAGCTCGCGATACCACTCGACCGCAAAACCCAGGCCGCTTGGCGCGCCGATCAATTCGGCGGCGACCATGGACATCCATCCGGCACCGGCGGCAAGTCGCGCCCCGACGAGTATCCCCGGCAGCGCAGCAGGCAGCATGACGTTAGCGATGATCCGTCGTCGCGGCACGCCCATCGTACGCGCCGCGTCCGCGTAGCGCGGCGGAACCGCGCGCACAGCCGCGTAGCTATTGAGGACGAAGGGAAACAGCGCGCCATAGAACATGATGAAAATGGGCAGCGCGTCGCCGACACCGAGAATGAACAGCGCAAGCGGAATCCAGGCGATGCCCGATATCGGGCGCAGCACTTCGACCAGGGGATCGACGATGTCGTCGAATGGACGGTTCATGCCCATCGCGACGCCCAGTGGAATGCCGATGGCGCCGGCGGCGACGAAGCTGACGGCGAGACGGCGCAGACTTACCAGGGCATGTTCGACGAGCTCGCCGCTCGCAACCATCTGGAAAAGGCTTTCCATCACCCGCAATGGACCGGGCAGCAAAACCGGGTTGGCGATCCACACTGACACCAGGTGCCAGAGCAGCAGGAAGAACAGCATCGCGCGGGCATAGGTCGCAGCACCGAGGATCCCGCCAACTGCTCGCCTGCGCACCGACGCACTTCCCATTTTTTTATGGTACCGGTACCATTCCAGCATTGTCAACAACGCCTCTCGCCAGCTTTTGAGCTTCGCGACAACTTCAAAGGGTTCGCGTCATACCGGCCGGGCCGGGGTCCGCGATGTGGCCCGCATTGCCGGCGTTGCGCCGATCACCGTATCGCGTGCGCTGCGCACGCCGAACCTGGTTGCAAAGGCGACGCGTGACCGGATCCAGCTGGCGATCGAAGCCACCGGATATATCCCGAACCTCGTCGCGGGCAGCCTGTCTTCAAATCGCACCCAGCTCATTGCGGCGATCATTCCTACCTTGCGCGGCTCGATGGCGACGCAAATCCTGGAAGAGATGTCCGCCGTCCTGCACGGTCACGGCTACCATTTGCTGGTCGGAAGCAGCGGATTTTCCATCGACGAGGAGGAGGCACTGGTCGCCGCGTTTCTTGCCCGCCGCGCCGACGCTCTGTATCTGACCGGGCAGACGCATAGCACGCGCACGCGCAAGCTGCTCAAACACGCAGGAATTCCGGTGGTCGAGGTCGCCACCTTGCCGCGCCGCCCTATCGATACGGCCGTGGGCTTTTCGAATGAGAGCGCGGGGTACAAGATGACTTCCTGGCTGATTGCACAGGGTTATCGCAGGATTGCCTTCTTCTCGACCGAGACGAAGCACAACGACCGGCAGACCGAGCGCCTTGCCGGCTATCGACGCGCCCTTCACGAGGCGGGCCATCGATACAACCCGGCAATGGTCGCGGAGATGCCGATCGATCTGGAATGCTCCAAAGAGAATCTTCTCGCGCTGCTGCAACGGGAGCCGGGCGTCGATGCATTGTTCTGCGGCAGCGATGTGCTTGCCCTGGGCGCGCTGCTCGAGTGTGAGAGGCAAGGTATACGAGTGCCCGATCAACTCGCGATCGCCGGCTTCGACGACCTCGACATTGCAAAGCACGTCACGCCGGCGCTGACGACGGTTCGTATTCCAAGCCGCGAGATCGGTCACGGCGCCGCGGAAATGTTGCTCGCGCGCCTCATGGGCCGCCGCGTCAGTCCGCGAATCGTCGATCTGGGCTTCGAGATCGTCCCGCGGCAAAGCGCTTGAACACGGACCCGGCGGCGGTCACAAAATCGGCGCGAGCAACTCGTCAAGAAGTTTGGCGAGCGCAGCGGCATCCGTAGAGATCGAAGCGACCAGCGTTTCGATACGTGCGCTCCGGCGCGGCCCCAGGACCGGCTCGGCCATCTGCCGGTATTTGGCGCCGATTTCCTCGCCGGACAGCGGCTGTTCCGCGCCGCCGCGCGCCTGCGCGGGCTCGGAGACGAGCGACCGGCCGTCGGCGAGCGCGATGCGGACCCGCGCCCAGCGCTCGGCCGGAAAGCGACGCGAGAACTCGTCATTCTCGGTCAGCGAGAACGTCGCGAGCAGCCGCGTGACTCGCGGGTCGCCCAATCCGGTGGGGCCGATCTCGTCGGCGCCGACTCGGCCGAAAACCAGCGCCGCCGCCACCGGAAACGGCAGGCTGTATTGCGCCTCGTCGGTCGTCGCCGGCATATTGCACTGCGATCCCAGATCGATCGCCTCGCGGAAGCTTTCGACGCCGATCGCGACGATATCCTCGGCGTCGAAGCGATGCGCGCGCCTGAGCGACAGCGCCGCTTCGACCGCCGGCTGGGCCCAGCGGCAGATCGGATAGGCCTTGAAATATTGCTCCCGGATACGCCAGCGCTGGCCCAGATCGCTCCACAGCGTCTTCACGTCGTCCGCCTCGACGGTCAGCGCCGGCGCGCCGGTAAAGCCTTCGCGCGCCAGTAGCGCTGCCGTCACGCCGGCGTGGGCACCCGAAGCGGAGCCGTCCTTGAGCATCGAGGGCTGCGCGCAGACGCGAAGGATCTGGCCGCGCGGGCCCAGATATTCGGCAATGCCCAGCGCGTCGCGCATCCGCCGTTCGTCGAAGTCCATCAGCCGTCCGCCGAGCGCGGCGCAGCCGAGAGCGTTCCACGCACCCGAGCAGTGGTAATCGGGTGTCGTCGCGTGCAGCGCGATGCCGGCCCGCGTCGCGAGCTCGTAGCCGACGACGAGGCTGGTGATGAACTCGCGGCCATCGCTGCGCCTGCGCTCGCCGATACCGCCATCGACGTACGCGAGCAGCGCCGGCAGCAGCGCGACCCCCGCGTGTCCCTTGGTCAGCACGTGCCCGTCGTGGGCATCGATCGCATCGATCGTCGCCGCCCCCGCGAACGCCGCGCCGGCAAGGCTGGCGCGCCGCCCGTCGAACAGGATCCGTGCCTCGCGATCCTTGCCGCACATCTGCGTCGAGGCGTAGGCATTGACGATCGCCGCGGCCGGCGTGCGCGCGCCGGCCGCGGCAACCCCGATCAGGTCGGTCAGGCACAAGAGCGACGTCCGCACGACGTCGTCCGGCAACGCGTCGAACTCGAGCTCGCGCGCAAAGACGGCGACGCTCGCGCTGTGCGCCGCCTGGCGCCGAGCGCGCGTGGCGAGCTCGGCCATCAGATCAGGCCGTTGCTCTTCAGAAATCCCGAGGCGACCTCCTCGACCGTCTTCTTGTCGACGTCGACACTGGCGTTGAGCCTGGCCATCGTGTCGTCGTTGAGCTTGGCCGCAAGCGCATTCAACGCGTCGGCGATCTTCGGATACTTGTCGAGGATTTCCTTCCGCACGACCGGCGTCAGGTTGTACCACGGTGCGTAATGCTTGTCGTCCTTCAGCACGACGAAGTTGAACGCAGGGATGCGGCCGTCGGTCGCGAACACCACGCCGGTATCGACCTGGCGGTCCTTCAGCGCCGAGTAGACGAGGCCGGTGTCCATCCGCTTGACGTTGTCGCGCGGGAATTCGAAACCGTATGCCGTTTGCCATCCCGGCAAGCCGTCGGGTCGCGCATAGAATTCGGCGTTCGATGCGAAAGTGAGTTTGGCGCCGCCGTTGACCGCTTTGGCCAGGTCGCTCATCGTGACGATATTGAGCTTCTGGGCCTGATCGCGGTTCATCGCGAAGGCGTACGTATTGTTGACCTGCGACATGTTGAGCCAGACGAGGCCCTTGGCGGCGTCGACTTCCTTGATGCGCTTGTACGTCTCTTCGGCCGACGGGAACTTGTCGGTGATCTTGTTGAATACGCCGAGACCGGTGCCCGTGTATTCCCAGTACACGTCGATCTGGCCGTTCTCCAGCGCCGAGCGGACCGCCGCGCTGCCCATGCCGGCCTCGCGCTTCGGGCTGAAACCCTTGGCCTTCAACAACTCCACCGTCATCGCCGTCATGATCTGCTGCTCGGTGAAGGCCTTGCCGCCCACGACGATCGTCTGTGCGGCCGCGCCCGTGCCGAGCGCCGCTGCCAGAATCCCGCCGCAAAGTATGCTTATCGCCTTGTTCATCGCTCCTCCTGGATTGCCTCAAGAATTCCGCAGCGGATTGACGCCGCGCGGTACCAGCCAATACTGCGCCTGCCCGAACAGGAAATCCACGGCTACCGCGAGCAGCGCGGTCGGGATCGCGCCGGCCAGCATCATCCCGTATTCCTGCAGATCGATGCCGGTGAAGATCAGCTCGCCGAGTCCGCCGCCGCCGATCAGGAAGGCGATCGGCGCGGTGCCGACATTGACGGCCATCGCCGTGCGTATCCCGGCGAAGATCACGAACAGCGCGTTCGGCAGCTCGACTCGGCGCAAAATCGCCCGCGGGCTCATGCCCATGCCCTGCGCCGCGTCGACCAGGTGCGCGGGCACCGCGCGCAGTCCCGCATAGGTGTTGCGCACGATGGGCAGCAGCGTCGCGATCCATAGCCCGACGATCGCAGGCAGCGGCCCGATGCCGAGCAAGGTCATCATCAACGCGAGCTTGCCCAGCGTCGGGATCGAGGTCGCCATGTTGACCGCCTGGATCGTCGCTTCGGCGTAGCGCGCCATCGCCGGACGCGAAAGCCAGATGCCCAGACCGATGCCGGTGACGATCGCGGCGCCGCCGGATACGGCGACCAGCACCAGGTGCTGCTTCGTCAGGTAGATGATGTCCTTGCGATAGCGCAGGATGTCGTTCCACAGCCCGGTCGCCACCAGCACCCAGACGATCGCCAGCGCAATCGCGGCCAGCACCGCATAGGGCAGCAGCGAACGCTGCCTCATTTCCCAACTGCGCGTCGCGGTGGTCATCGCAGCGGCGCGCCGGGTCCGTTGCCATTTGCCGGTGCGGCGAGCCGCGCGGCGACGGCCTTGCGCGTGACCACGCCGACCAGGCGCCCGCCGGCGTCGACGCAGCGCAGGACATCGACGCCGCGCTCGAGAAAAAGCGTGACGACGCGGCGCAGATCATCGCCCGGAGCGACCGCCGGTGCGTCCGGCGCACTGGCGGCGTCGGGAGGGCTCATCACGTCGCCGACGGTGATTCGCCGCAGGCGCTTCAATGTGCGATCGCTGCCGACGAAGCCGGCGACAAAGTCGTTCGCCGGCCGGCCCAGCAGCTCGTCGGGAGCGGCGTACTGCTCGAGGCGGCCGGCGCGAAATATCGCGATGCGGTCGGCCATCTTCACCGCCTCGTCGATATCGTGGCTGACGAACAAGACGGTCTTGCGCAACGATTTCTGCATGCGCAGGAACTCGTCCTGGATGACTTCGCGATTGACCGGATCGACGGCGCCGAACGGCTCGTCCATCAACAGCACCGGCGGATCGGCGGCGAGCGCGCGGGCAACGCCGACCCGCTGCGCCTGGCCGCCGGAGAGCTCGTTCGGATACCGGTCGAGGAATTCGGCCGGCTCCAGCGCCAGCATCGCCAGGAGCTCCTCGGCGCGGCGGCGCATCCGCGGGCGATCCCAGTTCAGCAGGCGCGGGACGACGCCGATGTTCTCGGCCACCGTCATGTTCGGGAAAAGGCCGATCTGCTGGATCACGTAGCCGATCGTGCGGCGCAATTCGACCGGATCCACGGCGCTGGTATCGCGTCCGTCGATGAACACCTTGCCCGACGTCGGCGCGACCAGCCGATTGATCATCCGTAAGGTCGTCGTCTTGCCGCAACCGGACGGCCCCAGCAGGACGCAGGTCTCGCCGGCGCCGACTTCGAAGCTGACGCGATCGACCGAAGCCGCGCCGCCGTGCGACGACGGGTAGATTTTGGTCAGCGCTTCGAGTCGGATCATTCGATGTCCCGGTCGACAATCAACCCGCGCGCGCCGCGGCGCCTTTCGGCGTCAGACGTCGCTGCAGCCACAGCAGAGCGTAGTCGGCCGCGATGGCGAGCAGGGCCAGCGCAAGCGCGCCGGTGATCAGCTGCCGCACGTCGGTTTGCGATATGCCGCGCGAAATGAACGTGCCCAGCCCGCCGGCGCCGATATACGCGGCGATTGCGGTCACGCCGATGTTGATGACCACGGCAATCCGCACACCGGCGATGATCACCGGAAGCGCGATCGGGATTTCGACCCGAAACAGGCGCTGTGACGTCGACATCCCCATGCCGATCGCCGCCGAGCGCAGGGCAGGATCGACGTTGCGTATCGCCGTATAGGTGTTGCGCACTATCGGCAGCTGCGCGTAGAGCATCGCTGCGATCACCGCCGGCAGGTAGCCGATGCCCTGGCCGATCTTCGACAGCAGCGGGATCAGGACGCCGAACAGCGCGATCGAAGGTATCGTCATCACGATCGAGCCCAGATACAGCACGGTGTCGGC
>Ga0207657_10001661_pt1 | contig 23991 bp, 26 predicted proteins | sample KBSC33metaG_FD_184316 | JGI IMG/M metagenome (GOLD analysis project Ga0207657, IMG submission 184316) | Corn rhizosphere microbial communities from Kellogg Biological Station, Michigan, USA - KBS C3-3 metaG (SPAdes) (version 2) | ecosystem: Host-associated > Plants > Roots > Rhizosphere > Soil ... | reverse complement strand
ACACGCTTTCCGCCCACCTAAAAAGCCTCTGGCTCGAAAATCCAGGCGATCCTCAATAGCTGCAAATCATCTGGCCCGGACTCGATGGCGTCCATCGAACGAGCGCACCCACCGCATCGTCCGCAGCCTCGCCCGGTTTGAAATTGGCGAGGAAGTCGCTGACGAATGCGTCGATCTCCGCATCGCCGACATCGGCGCCGGCGACCACGCCGATCAACGCGCCGACCGGAAGCGTTTCACCTTGCTGCGCCAGGATGCGCCGCAATGTTCCGGCCTGCGGCGCTTCAAAGACGTTCGTGATCTTGGAGGTTTCGATGTCGACGAGATCGTCGCCTTCCGCGACGGGTGCGCCGACCTCCTTCCACCAGTTCACGATGGTGCCTTCCTGCATGGAAAGGCCCCATTTGGGCATGCCCCTGCTTCTCGGCGGGATACGACCTGTCTCGCGAATATGGCCGCCATGTACAGGAGCTTCCGTTTCATACCGCCGGCGGCGCGGGCGAATGGGCGCGCCATGTCGTCGAAGGCTGCTTCCGCGTTTGGGATCTCGCAAAGCCGGTGATCGCGCAAGTGCATGGATGGTGCCTGGCGGGCGGCTCGGAACTCGCGACCGCTTGCGACCTGGTTTATGTCGCCGAGGATGCGCAGATCGGATATCCGCCCGTGCGCATGATGAGTCCGCCCAACAACCAGTTTCATGCGTGGCTATGCGGATTGCGTCCCGCCATGGAGATGATGCTGACAGGCGACGCCATCAACGGCGTCGAAGCGGTCCGCGTGGGTCTCGCCAACCGCGCCTTCCCTGCCGACAGACTGGAGGACGAAGTACTCGTCATGGCGGAACGGGTCGCGAAGATTCCGACCGATGTGCAGCAAATGAACAAGCGCAGCGTGCATCGCGCGATGGAAATCATGGGGCTTCGCGCCGCCATCCGCGCCGGCACGGAAATCCAGTCGCTTGCGCTCACCACCTCGTCTTCGCGCGAGACATTCGCGAAATTCCGCGACGGCGTGAAGAAAGGGCTCGACGCCCGCGACAGCGATTTCGGCGACTACCGCACCGGCAAGAAGAAAGACTGACAGGACGGGCGCAAGCATCGTGCCGAACAGCCACGACACCTGTAGGGGAAAATAGGAGCGGCATAACATGGTATTCGAAGGACCACTCGACGACCGCATCGCCATCCGCGAACGCATCGAGAGCTACGCCGACGCTGTCTTTCAGCGCGACGAAGCCGCATGGAGTGCAAACTGGGCGGACGACAGTGTCTGGAGCATTATGGGCATGACGCTAACCGGAAAGACAGCGATCGTCGGTGCGTGGCGGCAGGCGATGGCTGGATTCTCATATGTCTCGTTCTTCAGCACGCCGGGCGCAATTCATGTCAGCGGTGAAACCGCCACAGCACGAGTTTACACGCTGGAGTTACTCATCGAGGCCGGCGGCAAAATGCGGCGCGTAGTCGGGCAATATGACGACCGGCTGGTGAAGCAGAACGGACGCTGGCTGTTTCAGTCGCGCAACTATTGCATCCTGAACGACACCATAACCGGAGAATAAACATGCGCATCGTGATTGCAGGCGCCGTCGATGTCGCGCCGGAGAAACGCGAGCAGGCCTTGAAGGACGCACGGCCGCTGATCGAAGCCGCGCTCGCGGAAAAGGGTTGCGTGGAATATTCCTGGACCGCCGACCTCAGCATTCCGGGCCGCATTCGCGTGTTCGAGGAATGGGAAAGTGAGCCGGATCTGGCGTTCCACCTATCGGCGCGGCCCTACAAATCGATGCTCGCTCATCTCGGCAGCATCGGTATCGTCAAAGCAGTGACGCAGAAGTACCGCATCGATCACCTCGAACCGGTCTACGATCCGCAAGGCCGTCCACGCGCGGACTTTTTCACAATGAAAACGTAAATCTAGAACGTGCGCGGCGGCGTGAAAGGCTGGCTGAACCTGTTCGACCGTATTGGCGGCTACAGAAGCGGAAAGAAAACGAACGAAACAACATTCGACGGGGAAAGACAGACATGGGAAAGCTGACGGGGAAGAGCGCTATCGTTCTGGGCGCGGCGGGAAACGGCAACATGGCCCAGCACATCGCGGCCCGTTTCGCCAAGGAAGGTGCATTGGTCGTCGCGGCGGGCCGTAATCGCGAAGAGCTGGAACGCTTCGCAAAATCGATCGACGGAGCGGCCTTTGTTTGCGACATCACCAAACAGGATGATGTGAACGCGCTTGCGGCGTTCGCAAAAAAGCAGTTCGGCAAGATCGATATTGCGGTCAACGCGACGGGCTGGGGCTTGCTCAAGCCGTTCCTCGAAACAACCGGGGATGAGCTCACGGCGATGATGGACCTTCAATTCAAAGGCCCATTCCAGTTCCTGCAGGCCATGGCCGCGAACATGGATGACGGCGGCTCAATCATCCAAATCAGTTCGGCGACGGCCACCATCATGCTGAACGATCACGCCGCTTACATGGGAACCAAAGCGGGCATCGATCACGTCGTGCGTTGCGTCGCCAACGAGTTCGGTCACAAGGGCATTCGCGCCAATTCGGTTTCGCCCGGCATCACCGAGACGCCGATGACGGCACAGGCGAAAGCTACCCCTGGATTGTTCGAGGCTTTCACGCAGAGCTATCCGCTCGGCCGCGTCGGCACGTCGGACGATATCGCGGCAGCCTGCATATGGCTCGCCAGCGACGAATGTTTCATGACCGGCCAGAATTTGCAGGTGAACGGCGGCCTCACCTTGCGACGCAACCCGACTCGGGAGGAAATCGGCACTTCCGTGGTCAAAGCCATGGGAAACGCCTGACCATCGCGATCGATGGCCTGATCGGAAGGCCGACGAGCCATCCACGACCGCATCGAGCGCTATGCCAATGCTGTATTCCAGCGCGACGAGAAGGCATGAGTTACGAACTGATGAAAGACAGCGCGCATCTCGTGGGCACGAAAGTCAAAGACAAAGATATTGGTGGGCCCGGTAGGATTTGAACCTACGACCAAGCCGTTATGAGCGGCCGGCTCTAACCAGGCTGAGCTACAGGCCCCACCGAGGCGGCTTCTAGCGGATTTGCCGGCGCCATGCACCCCTTGCGCGTGACGTGAAGCGCCGGGCCATCCAGCCTATCATCCGACACCGCGACGCCGCTTTTTCGCCGCAGGGCCGAGCGAGCTTGGGACCGGTTCTTTTTGGGAGTTTCAAATGGGCATTTTCAGAAAAACGATTGCGCGCTTTGGCGCGCTGGGCGCAGCGGGGCTGATTTTCGCAGCGCTGGCGGGATCAGCCGCAGTTAAAGCCGACACCGGCAACGGCACGCAACGGCGCGTGTTGACGGTTTCGGGTCAAGGCGAAGTGCGCGGCGCGCCGAACCAGGCCATGCTGTCCGCCGGTGTGGTCACCACCGCACGCACCGCGGCCTCCGCGTTGGCCGACAATTCGAAAGCGATGAACGAGGTATTCGCGACGCTGAAACGCGCCGGTATCGCGGACAAGGACATGCAGACCTCCAACTTTTCGGTGCAGCCGCAATATGCCACCGACAAGAACGGCAACATGTTGCGGGACATCACCGGCTATCAGGTGTCCAACACCGTGAATGTTCGCGTAGACGATCTCGCCAAGGTGGGGCCGACTCTGGATGCGCTGGTGTCGTCCGGTGCCAATTCCATCGGCGACATCGCTTTCACAATCAAGGATCCAAAACCTTTGATGGCGCAGGCGCGCGCTGCGGCCGTCGCCGATGCCATCGCGCGCGCGCAAACGCTGGCGCGGGCGGCCGGCGTCACGCTTGGGCCGATTACCTCGATCAACGAGAGCGGCTATTCCGAACCGCGGCCGATGTACCGCATGGCCGCGATGGCGGATGTGGCCGCCGCGCCAACACCGATTGCCGCCGGTGAATCATCGGTGACCGCCGGCGTGAGCATCACCTGGGCAATCCGCTAACCCGCTTGGCGTTGACGGTCGCAATCCATTAGGGTTGCTACCGTCAACGGGCGGGGGCCTTTCGTGATCATCGGACTTAGCATTGCCACCTTTACGCTGGTGCATGTCGCCATCACGCTGATCGCGATCCTGAGCGGCCTCATCGTTCTGTTCGGCCTTCTAAGGTCCCGCCGCTTGGATGGGCTGACCGACATTTTCCTGATCTTCACGGTGTTGACCGACGTGACGGGGTTCATGTTTCCCTTTCACAGCCTCACGCCTGCGTTCAACCTGGGCATCATCTCCAGCGTGGTCTTGATACCTACACTTATCGCTCGCTATGCCTTCGGGATGACGGGCTGGTGGCGCGGGATCTATGTGATCGGCGCGGCGCTGTCGCTCTATTTCAACTGCTTCGTTCTGGTGGTGCAGGCCTTTCAGAAAGTGCCGGTGCTTCATGCGCTTACCCCCAAGGGCAACGAACCGCCTTTCGCGATCGCGCAGGGGCTGATTCTGCTCTTCTTTATGGTGGTGGGCTTCCTCGCGTACCGCCGGTTTCGCCTGACGCGCTGAGGCCCCTTGCCACCGCCCCGGCTTCCCGCTTAGTCACAGGACCGTCACATCCGGGATGCCCTCCATGTTCCGCTGGTTTCAGGCGCTCATGCCGCGCGAGGACCGCTTCTTCGCCCTGTTCAACCGCCACGCCGGCACGCTGGTTTCCGGGGCCGAGGCGCTGCGCGATCTGCTCAAAGGCGGCACGGGCGTCGAAGACGCCTGCCGCCGGGTGATCGAATTCGAAAACCAGGCCGACGCCATCACGCGCGACATCCTGCTTCTGGTGCGCCGCAGCTTCATCACCCCATTCGACCGCGGCGACATCAAGGACCTGATCAACACGCTCGACGACACCATCGACCAGATGCAGAAAACCGCGAAGGCCGTGCTGCTGTTCGAGGTTCGCGAGATCGAGCCGGAAATGGCGGAGATGGGCGATGAGATCGTGCAAGCCGCCAAGCTGACGGTGGAAGCGGTGAAGCTGCTGGGCTCGATGCGCGAGAACGCCACGCGGCTTAACTCGATCACTGAGGAGATCATTCGTCTTGAGGATGACTCCGATACTTTGAACGACAAGGGCATCAAGGCGCTGTTCCAGCGGCACAAGGCCGGCAATGCGATGGGCTACATCGTCGGTGTTGAGATCTATGATCATCTCGAAAAAGTCATGGACCGCTTCGAAGACGTCGCCAACCGCATCAGCGGCATCGTAATCGAGCAGGTCTGACGAATGGTTCTTCTGGTCGGGCTGGTTGCCGTCGCCCTCATCTTCGACTTCATGAACGGCCGCAATGACGCGGCCAATTCGATCGCCACCATTGTTTCCACGCGCGTGCTGTCCCCGCGCTACGCGGTGGCGTGGGCGGCGTTCTTCAACTTCATCGCCTTCCTGATTTTCGGCCTGCATGTCGCCAGCACCATCGGCACCGGCATCATCCAGGCGATCACCATCAACGATCAGGTGATCTTCGGCGCGCTCATCGGCGCCATCAGCTGGCAGGTCATCACCAGCTATTTCGGCATACCGTCCAGTTCATCTCATGCGCTGATCGGCGGGCTGGTTGGCGCGGGCGTGGCGCATGGCGGCTTCGGCGTCATCGTCTGGGCAGGACTGGGTAAAACTATCTCGGCTATCGTCATCTCTCCGACCATCGGCTTGTTTCTGGCACTGCTGCTGGTGTTGATCGTGTCCTGGAGTTTTCTGCGCGTGGCGCCGGCGCGCGCGGACGCGATTTTCCGGCGCGTGCAGTTTGTTTCCGCCTCGCTTTTGTCGCTTGGCCATGGCGGCAATGATGCCCAGAAAACCATGGGTATCATCACCGCCTTGCTCTTCGCCCATGGCGCGTTAACCGGTGCGTTTCACGTTCCCTTCTGGGTGGTGTTGAGTTGCAACGGCGCGATGGCGCTGGGGACTTTGCTTGGCGGCTGGAAAATTGTGCGTACCATGGGTTCGCGAATCACCCGGCTGACGCCCATGCAGGGCGTCTGTGCGGAGACGGCGGGAGCGATAACCCTGTTTCTGGCGACCTATCTTGGCATTCCGGTGTCCACCACCCACACCATAACCGGTGCGATCGTGGGTGTCGGGGCCGCGCGAAGGGCGTCAGCGGTGCGTTGGAATGTGGCGCAACGGATTGTTATCGCCTGGGTGATTACCATGCCGGCAGCAGGCATCATGGGGGCCCTGGCTTATTATGCGTTTGGTGCGTTCCATTAACGCGGACGTCGCAACGGCGCTCCCCGCGAAGAAGACGGTGTCCGCGCAATATGCGGCATTGCCCTATCGCGAGACGGCGAACGGCCCCGAATTTCTTTTGATCACCACCCGCCGCACCCGCCGCTGGATCGTGCCCAAAGGCTGGCCGATGGATGGTCGCGCGCCGCATGCCGCCGCCGCGCGCGAAGCCTTGGAAGAAGCCGGCGTCTGTGGCGAGATCGGCGAAAAATCGATTGGCTCCTATCGCTACTTCAAGGAACGCAAGACCGGCGAACTCGTGCCGTGCAAGGTCGATGTCTTCGCGCTCAAGGTGAAACAGCAGCGCAAGAACTGGGCCGAGAAAGACGCGCGGGAATTGCGCTGGTGCTCGATCAACGAAGCGCTCACATGCGTGGGCGAACCTGGCCTGCGCCAGATCATTCGCCGCTTCGCTGCTTCTTACGCGAAATAGCGTTACTTCAGGTTCTGCATCAATCGCATATAGAACGCGACCGCCGGGCCGATATCGCCGATGGCAAGACGCTCATTGGTGCCGTGCACGCGGCTCATGTCGTCAGGCCCCATGTGGAACGGATCGAGCCGATACACATCATCGGAAATGGACAGATAGTGGCGCGAATCCGTGGCGCCGGTCGTCACCGTCGGCGCGACCGGAATGCCGTTGAAGCTGTCGGAAATGGCCTGCACGATGAACTTGCCGTTGTCGTCATGCAGGTCGGAGACCTTGGATGCTTCGGATTGGGTTTCCGTCAGCGCACGAACATCCACGCTCGGATCGTCGATCGCCTTGCGCACATGCTCGATCACGCTCTGGATGGAATCGCGCTGATGCAGGCGGAAGTTGATCGTTGCGGTCGCCTGCGGCGGCAGCACATTGTCTTTCACGCCGCCGGAGATCATCGTGGGCGCGATGGTCGTATGCATTGTGGCGGCGGTCTGGGGATTGCCTTCCAGCATGCGCGAGACGATCGGCCCGGTGAGCCACAGATTGGCCAGTATCATGCGCTGGAAGAACGGCATGTATGGCGCAAGCACCGAAAACTGCTCTCGCTGAACGTCGTCAATGCCGGACGCGAACGGATGATTCACGACCTCCAGCACCGCATCGGAAAGACGCGCGATGGCCAGATCGTGCGTCGGCCGCGAGGAATGACCGCCCGTTCCATGCGCGACAAGCTGGAGCGTGAGATACCCCTTCTCCGCCACCGCCATGAAAGCCACGGGTTGCTGCACACCCGGGAACGGCTCGTTCAGGATCGCGCCACCCTCGTCCAGTACCCAGGCGAAATGGACATGACGCCCCGCAAGAACCTTCGCGATATTGCCATTACCTTCGCTGCCGCCGACTTCTTCGTCTTGTCCGAAGGCGAACATGATGGTGCGCTCCGGCGTAAAGCCGGATCGCGCAAGCCGCTCCGCGGCGTCCAGCAAGGTGATAAGGCAGCCTTTGTCGTCGATCGCGCCGCGGCCCCAGACGAAGCCGTCGGAAATGTCGCCGGAGAATGGATCGTGCGACCAATCTCCGGCTGTTCCGGGCACGACCGGCACAACGTCCATATGCGCCATCAGCAGGATGGGCTTGGCGCTGGGGTTCTTGCCCTTCCAGGTGAACAGGAGGCTCTTGCCGATGATCTCCCGTGTCGCGGCGCGATGGAACGCGGGATAGGTCTGCTCCATCCATGTACGCAAGGCATCAAGCTGGGCGTTCTTGGCATCCTCATGGGCGCCATTGCCATAGGAGATCGTCTTGAAGCGGATCGCGGCAGCGAGGTGTCGTGCCACATCCATGGAATTGACGCTGATCGGCGGCGGCGAGCTGATCAATGGCGGTGGAGCGGCAACCATCGTGGTGCGCACGAGCACAATGGCGACAATCAGAACAACCGCGGCAACGACGCCAAATAGCGCGCGCTTCATGCAATCCCCCTTGCGGTTGCCGGCATCTCCGCCCACCTAATAACATCCTAGAGCGCGCGCGGCACAGTTCAATGGCGCCACAGATTCAAGGGTCAAATGTCCACCAATCCATTCTTCGAACACTGGAATACGCCATTCAAAACCCCGCCATTCGGGCAGATTCGGCGGGAGCATTTCCGCCCCGCCTATGAGCGCGCCTTCGCGGACCATGCGCTGGAGATCAGCCGGATTGCGGCGGACCCATCCACGCCCAGCTTCGAGAACACCATCATTGCCCTCGAAAAGAGCGGACACATGTTGTCGCGGATAGATCTGGTGTTCGGCAATCTGGCCGCATCCGACACAAACGAGGAATTGCAGTCCATCGAGCGCGATCTCGCGCCGCTGCATGCGCGCCACTGGAATGCGATTTTCCTCGACGCTGAACTATTCCGCCGCGTCGAAGATCTCTTCATGCGCCGGGAGAGTCTCAATCTCGATGCCGAAAGTTTGCGTGTGCTGGAACGCTATCGCCTCGATTTCGTGCGCGCCGGCGCCAAACTGGAGAGCGGCGAACGGGAGCGTTACGCACAGATCGGCGAACGGCTCGCCGAACTCGGCACTGCGTTCGGACAGAATGTCCTCGCCGACGAGCAGGACTTCGTGCTGCCGCTGCAAGAAGGCGATCTCGACGGACTTCCCGATTTCGCGCGAAATGCCGCTGCCGAGATTGCGAAACAGCGAAAGCTTGAAGCGCCCTATGCCGTTACCACATCGCGCTCCAGCGCGGAGCCGTTCCTGCAATTCTCCAATCGGCGTGATCTGCGCGAAAAGGTTTTCAAGGCGCTTACAGCGCGCGGCGATAATGCGAACGAACACGACAATAAGGCACTGATCGCGGAGATCGTGAAGCTCCGCGCCGAACGTGCAAAGCTCCTCGGTTACGCCACGTTCGCGGATTATCGCCTCGCTGACACCATGGCGCGGACGCCCGACACCGCGCGCCTCCTGCTCGATCAGGTTTGGACAGCGGCACGCAGCCGCGCACTTGAAGAGCGGGATGCTTTGCAGGCCGTCGTCGCGGAAGAAGGCAACAATTTTGCTCTCGCGGCATGGGACTGGCGCTACTACGCGGAGAAACTCCGCAAGGAACGCTATGATTTCGACGAAGCCGAAATCATTCCCTATTTTCAGCTCGACAGGATGATCGAAGCGGCCTTCGACACCGCACGCCGGCTATTTGGACTGGACTTCCAGGAACGCAAGGACATCCCCGTCTATCACCCCGACGTTCGCGTCTGGGACGTGACGCGCGGCGGCGAGCATATCGGCCTTTTCTTCGGCGATTATTTCGCGCGGCCGTCCAAGCGCGGTGGCGCATGGATGAGCTCCTTCCGCGATCAGGAAAACATCGAGGGAAAGATCACCCCGATCATCATCAACACCTGCAATTTTCCAAAGACGAATCCGGCACTTCTGAATTTCGACGAAGCCAAGACGCTGTTCCACGAATTCGGTCACGCCCTGCACGGCTTGCTGTCCAACGTCCGTTTTCCGCGCCTCGCAGGCACCAACGTGGCCCGAGACTTCGTGGAGTTGCCGTCGCAGATCTTTGAGCATTGGCTGGAAGAACCCGCTGTGCTGGAAAAATTCGCCGTGCATGTCGAAACCGGGAAGCCCATGCCCAAAGCGCTGCTGGAAAAGCTCAACGCTGCGCGCAACTTCAACCAGGGCTTCGCGACCGTGGAGTTTCTGGGATCCGCCTTTGTCGATCTGGATTTCCACGCATTGGAGAACCCGGGCGACGTCGATGTCGGCGCGTTCGAAAAAAAGTCCATGGAACACATCGGCATGCCCGGCGAAATTGCAATGCGCCATAGACCGACACATTTCCTGCATATCTTCGATGGCGACGGCTACTCCGCCGGCTACTACTCATATATGTGGGCGGAAGTGTTGGACGCCGACGGATTCGATGCGTTCAAGGAAGCCAAAAACCCTTTCGATCCCGACACCGCGAAGCGCCTACACGACTTTATCTACTCCGCCGGCGGTACGCGCGATTATGCCGAAGCGTATCGGCTTTTCCGAGGACGCGATCCCAAGATCGATGCCTTGCTGGAAGGCCGCGGGCTAAAGGCGGCGTAAGAACTAGCGGACGGCGACCTGTTGGGGGTTTTTGCCCGGAGTCAGCACCCGATCGATCACTTGCAGCACGCCGTTCTTCTGGTGGATATCGTAGATGGCAATATCCGCCATGGTGCCGTTTTCATCCATCAGCAGGATGTTCGTGGGGCCGTTCAGACTGGCGACGATGGTTCCGCCTTCCAGCGTGCGCAGCTTCACCCGGCCGCCCTGCTCGTTGATGAGCTGGAGCAGTCTGGTGGAATCGTAGTTGCCCTTCACCACGAGATATCGTGCATTCTTCTGCGGGGATTTCATGACGGCAGCAGCCTTATCCTTGCCGAGCGCCGCATAGGCCGCATCCGTCGGCGCAAAGACCGTGTACGTTCCAGCGCCGTTCAGCGCGTCCGAAAGCCCGGCCGCCTTCACTTCGGAAACGAAGGTCGCGTGCTCCGGCGATTTGGACACGTTCGTCAAAATGCTTTCGCTGGGAAGCATCGCTGTGCCGGCGATCATGGGGTTAGAGACATCCATCATCATGGCCGGGGCCGCGCTCGTCATGGACGTGACCGCGCCCGACCCCGCGCCGATGAAAACCGCTGTTGCCGCAGCTGCTATCGCCAAATGCTGCACTGGGAACCCTTCCGCGAGCCATGCCCGCCGCCAAGCCTTCAGTGCGTTAATGTTGCATGGGCGCAGGGGTTCCGATGCTGGACCAAAGTCTTAGTTTGGAACCAAATCGCGACCGGAATATCAGACCGGAATCCGCCAAAAATTCGGCAATGCAATCAAAAGGCCAATCTGGCGGCTGCGCTCAACCGTCCATGCTGGATTGCGGATTGCCGATGACGCTAAGGAATTCGCGGCGCGTCAGCGGGTTCTTGCGGAACTCACCATGCATGGCGGAGGTGACCATGGACACACCCGTCTTGTGGACGCCGCGCGTGGTCATGCATTGGTGCGATGCCTCGATCACCACAGCGACGCCCTTGGGCTGTAGTACCGTATCGATGCAATGCGCGATCTGCGCGGTCATTTTCTCCTGCACCTGCAGGCGGCGGGCATAGGCTTCCACCACGCGCGCCAATTTGGAGATTCCAACGACCTTGTTGGTCGGCAGGTAACCCACATGTGCGCGGCCGATGATCGGCGCCAGATGATGCTCGCAATGGGATTCGAAGCGGATATCCCGCAACACGATCATGTCGTCATAGCCTTCGACTTCCTCGAAGGTGCGCGCCAGATAGGTTTCCGGGTCTTCGTTATAACCGGAAAACCAGTCCTCGAAGGCCCGGGCCACGCGTGCCGGCGTGTCGAGCAAGCCTTCGCGCTGCGGATCGTCTCCCGTCCAGCGCAGCAAAGTGCGCACAGCGGCTTCCGCCTGTTCCCTGGAGGGGCGCGGCTCGGATGGTGCCGGCTGCTTGGTGCAGAATGTATTGGGCTTCTTGGCTTCGGACATGGTCATGCTCGTTAGATGCCGCTTGCGGGCATTTACGACAGGGAAAAACCGGCAGATCAACCGAAGGTTTGTAGGGGCTAGTGAATCCGGCGGTGTTCGTGCGGGCTTTCCAGCACAAAACCGGGAATTTCCGCCTCAAAATCCTCGCCCGTCGCCGCACGCATCAAATAACGGCCCTGCATCGCGCCCGACGCCGTGGGGAGCGGACAACCGCTCGTGTATTCGAACTTCTGCCCTGGCGCGAGAACCGGCTGTGCCCCGACGACACCCGGACCGCGCACTTCCTGAATGTGGCCTTCGGCGTCCGTGATGTGCCAATAACGCGAGAGAAGCTGCACGGTTTCGGCGCCCTTATTCTCGATCGTGACGGTGTAAGACCACAGATAACGGCGTTCGCCCGGATCGGATTGGTCGTCCAGGAACGCCGGCTTCACGGCAACGCGGATGTGGCGGGTGACGCGCTCGTACATGCGGCGATTATGGATTGTGAGTCTGCGGGCCCGCAAGACTTATGGTAACCGCAAGGTTAATTGCCGCTCAGCCGCGTGGCGCGACGGTCACATCCGTGGTCACGGAATTGGCGATAAAGCAGCCTTCATGCGCCTGGTGGTGGAAATCCACGAGCATTTCCGCGGTTACATTCGCACCATCCGCGAACCGCACATCGGGGTGCAAAACCACCCGCGTGATCTGCATTTTCCCGTTCGCACCCTTTTCCATGTAGCCTACCGCAGCGTCGTCATAGGATTCGACCGTCAGCTTCTTCAGCGCGCAGATCGCGAGGAAGGTGAGCATATGGCAAGACGACAGCGACGCAACGAACGCTTCTTCCGGATCGACGCGATCGGCATCGCCTTTATAAGCGGGGGTCGCCGATGCGGTGAGCGTGATGCCGCCGTTCTTGAACACCATCTCATGCGCCCGGTTGTAAGAGGCGTAGGTGAAATCCGCGCTCGTGCGCTTCCAGCGAACGCCGGCATGATGTTCAGACATGTCAGACTCCTTTGAGCGCCTGTTCGAGATCTTCGCAGAGATCTGCCGGATCTTCGAGCCCGACAGAGAGGCGCAGCAATCCTGGCGTCACGCCGAGTTCCAGCCGCGCCTGCGGATTCACGCGCTGGTGCGTGGTTGTTTCCGGATGTGTCATGATGCTTTTTGCATCGCCCAGATTGTTCGAGACGTCGATAAGCTGCAGCGCGTTCTCCAGCCGGAACGCTGCCGCCTTGCCGCCATCGACTTCAAACGTCACGACACCGCCTCCGCCGTCCATCTGCTTGCGCGCCAGCTCATGCTGCGGGTGGTCGGCACGGAAAGGATAAAGCACCCGCTTGATCTTCTTCTGGCCTGCCAGGAAATCGGCGATCTTCGCCGCGCTCTCGCAATGCGCCCGCATGCGCAGATGAAGCGTCTCTAGGCTCTTCAGATGCAGCCAGGCATTGAACGGACTGATCGACGGACCGGTGTTGCGCAAGAAGGGTTGCAGATGATCCTTCAGAAAATCTTCTTTGCAGAGAATGACGCCGCCCAGGGCGCGGCCTTGTCCGTCGATATACTTGGTAGAGCTGTGCACCACGACATGCGCGCCGAATTCCATCGGCCGCTGCAACGCGGGTGATGCGAAGGCATTGTCCACGACGAGCAGGGCGCCGGCCTTATCCGCAATCTTCGCCACCGCTTTCAAATCCACGATGGCCAAAGTCGGGTTGGCCGGAGTTTCCAGGAATAGCATCTTCGTGTTCGGCGCCATCGCCGCGGCCCACTGACCGAGATCGCTGCCATCGACGAGCGTGTGGGTGATCCCGAAACGCGCCAGCACCTCTTCGATCACATAGCGACACGCGCCGAACATCGCCTTGGCGCCGACGACATGGTCGCCCGTCCTGAGCGCGCTGAGAAAGACGCCGCTGACCGCTGCCATGCCGCTTGCCGTAGCGCGGGCCACCGGCGCGCCTTCCAGCGCGGCCATGCGCTCCTCGAACATGGTAACTGTGGGGTTGGAATAGCGGCTGTATTGATAGCCCGGCGATGCCCCGGTGAAACGGCCTTCCGCTTCGTCCGCGGATTCGTAGGCATAGCCCGATGTCATGAACAGCGGCTCGGATGTCTCCTGGAACGGCGTGCGCGTCTGTCCGCCACGAACGCCAAGCGTTCGCGCGCGCCATTTTCCCGGCTTTTTGTTCGTCGCCATGCCCGCATGTTGCGTGCTTGCCCGTAGGGGTCAAGCTGCTTAAGGTCGCGCCCGCATCCCATCAGACCCGCAAACAATGAACACCATCAGCCATCATTCGGCGCTCATCTACGTCATGGTCATCGTCTCTGCCGCGGACGGCGTGATGAGTGAGCGTGAGCTCAAGGCCATTGGCAATATCGCCAAGACCCTGCCGGTCTTTCGCGATTTCGAAGAGCATCGCCTACTGCCCGTGGCGCAGGAATGCGGCTCGATCCTTCAGGAGCAGGACGGAGCGGATGCCGTGCTGGGTCTGATCAAGGAAGCGCTGCCGGATCACCTTGTCGAAACGGCTTATGCGCTTGGGCTGGAGGTGGCGCTATCGGATTCCCGCGTCATGCTGGAAGAAGTGCGCATCCTGGAAGTGCTGCGACGCGCACTCCATATCGACCGGCTTGTCGCCGCGGCGCTCGAACGCGGCGCCCGCGCCCGTTACCAGGTCGCCTGACGACACATGCGCCGACTGCTCCTCCTGCGCCATGCCAAGGCTGTGCAGGATAGCGGCGAAGGCGACCACGCAAGGGCGTTGACCGAGCGTGGACGAAAAGATGCTGCGCGCATGGGTCATGCAATGGATACGCGCGGCTACATTCCCGATCTCGTCATCTGCTCCAACGCACTGCGCACCACCGAAACCTGGCAACTGCTTTCCCCGGAGCTGGCAAAGACGCCCATGGTGCAACTCACCAAGGCACTGTATCTGGCCTCACCGAAAAACATCGTCGCCCAGATCCAGGTGAGTCCGGACGACGTGAAAACTCTTATGCTCGTCGGCCACAATCCGGGCATCGAGGAATGCGCCATCCGTCTCGCCCGCAAACCAGTATCGAAAGCGGAAAGCCACAAGCTCGCACAGATGCGGGAGAAATTTCCGACCTGTGCGCTCGCTGTTCTGGATTTCGATGTCGAATCCTGGAGCGACACCGGCAGCGGCGGCGTTCTTCTGGAATTTCTCAAGCCGCGCGACCTGACGGGCTAGCGCCGATCAATCGCCCTCGCAATCGTCAGGCGCGACTCGTTTCCGCCAACGCGAGTCTTCTCCATCCGAATGCGTTCTCGTTGATCGGATCGCCCATCATCCGGCCGGAACGTTCCGCGATGAGCCGCCCGCCCACCTTTTCATAGAAGAACCGCGCATTATTTTTCGCATGCGCCCAGATCACACAGGAGCCATAACCACGCTCATCCATCCATGCGAATGCCTCGCGCAGCAGCGCGCGGCCGATGCCCGCCCCATAACAGGCTGGATCGACATACAGAGTGTAGACCTCTCCGTCGAAGCCGAGCACCGCGTCGCGCGCCTGGCCGCAACTGGCCATTCCGACAATGCCGCGGCGCTCATCTTCCGCAACGAATACGGCTTCACCGCGCGCGCGCACCGCCGCGCGCCAGCGCGACGCCTGACCGCGCGGTGTCATGGCGCACAGCAATCGCATGGGAAGAATGGCTGCGTAAGTATCGTGCCATGACTCGATATAGACGCGCGCGATGCCTTCGGCGTCGTCGGGTTTTGCTTGGCGTATCTTGACTGCAAGACCGTTCATGAGGGTGATCTTTGCGCGATCTCAAGGCGCTGCCAAGTGCAAACGCCGTTCGCTTTCGGTGAAATAAAAAGTTGCATGGCGCGCGACGAAATCTTGGCCAATTTGTGTTTTGCGCGACACGGAATTGCGTACGTTTCAATTTTCTTTTCTGCCAAATGGAGTTACAGTGATTCTGCATCGACCATGCCGACGCACCGTCTATGACGGGCAACAGAGAGGCTGGCGGGATTTGAACAGGGAAATGACGTGTTCGGAAATCCGACGTTCGCACCAAGCGGTGCGAACGCGGCGGTTTGCTTGGATTTTCCAGGGGGCGAGTAGGGAACGGGATACACGCTTAAGGGTTAGTTCACGGGGCGGTGAGATAATTTTCGTGCCTATCAAGACAAGAAGTCTTGTCATGTCTGCAAAGGGTCACGACATCTAAATCGTGATGGGCGTGCAAGACGTACAAGGAGTCGACCGATGAGTACGTTGGACGTCTTCGATATCTTCACCCGCGATTACGCGCGCGAGCGCTTTGAAACGATGAGCTTGCGCGACTGGCTCCTCGCCGCGCGGGACGACAAGATGCTCTACGCAACACCGCCTGAGCGCATGGTGTCCGCGATCGGCGAACCCGAACTGATCGACACTGCTCAGGACAGCCGCCTCGGCCGCATCTTCTTCAATCGCACCATCAAGACCTACAAGGCGTTCGACGGCTTCTTCGGCATGGAAGACACGATCGAGCGCATCGTGAGCTACTTCAAGCACGCCGCACAAGGCCTCGAGGAGAAGCGGCAGATTCTCTACCTCCTTGGCCCGGTTGGCGGCGGAAAATCCTCGCTCGCTGAACGCCTCAAGGATCTGATGGAGAAACATCCAATCTATGTGCTGAAAGCAGGCGAAGACATTAGCCCGGTATTCGAAAGCCCGCTGGGGCTGTTCCGTTCGCAAGAGCTTTCTTCCCTGCTCGCCGACAAATACGGCATCGAAAAGCACCGCACCGGTCAGGTGATGAGCCCGTGGGCGGTGAAGCGCCTCGATGAATTCGGCGGCGACATTTCAAAATTTGAAGTGGTGAGACTCTATCCATCCAAGCTGCGTCAGTTCGCGGTGGCAAAGACCGAACCGGGCGATGAGAACAATCAGGATATCTCCTCGCTCGTGGGCAAGGTGGACATCCGCAAGCTGGAGCATTTCAGCCAGAACGACCCGGACGCCTACTCCTTCTCCGGGGGACTGTGCCGCGCCAATCAGGGTCTTCTTGAATTCGTGGAAATGTTCAAGGCGCCGATCAAGGTTCTGCATCCGCTGCTTACCGCCACGCAGGAAGGCAACTACACCGGCACCGAAACACTGGGACCGATACCGTTCAACGGCACCATTCTCGCCCACTCAAATGAAGCGGAATGGACCGTCTTCAAAAATAACCGCAACAACGAAGCCTTCCTCGACCGTATCAGCGTCGTCACCGTCCCCTATTCGCTGCGCGTGACCGAGGAAACGGCGATCTACAAGAAGCTGCTGAAGAGCAGCGACCTGGACGGATCGAAATGCTCGCCGGAAACGCTGGAGATGCTGGCGAAGTTCTGCGTGATGACGCGCCTGAAGGAGCATGAGAACTCCAATCTCACCGCCAAAATGCGCGTCTATGACGGCGAGAAGCTGAAAGACACCGATCCCAAGGCCAAGACCCTACAGGAATACAAAGATGCGGCCGGCGTGGATGAGGGCATGACGGGCATCTCCACCCGCTTCGCCTACAAAACGCTCTCGGAAACCTTCAACTACGATCATTCAGAAGTCGCGGCCGATCCGGTGCACCTGATGTATGTGCTGGAGCAATCCATCAAGCGCGAGCAGTATCCCGACGAAACCGAGAAGAAATATCTGGAATTCATCAAGGCCGAGCTCGCGCCGCGCTATGCCGAATTCATCGGCAAGGAAATCCAGAAGGCCTATCTCGAGAGCTATGGCGAATATGGCCAGAACCTGTTCGACCGCTACATTTCCTACGCCGACGCATGGATCGAGGACCAGGACTACAAGGATGCCGATACCGGCCAGCTCCTGAATCGCGAGGCGCTCGACAACGAGCTGTCCAAGATCGAAAAGCCCGCCGGCATCGCCAATCCGAAGGACTTCCGCAACGAAGTGGTGAAATTCGCGCTGCGCTATCGCGCGCAGCACGATGGCGCCAATCCGGCGTGGACGGCTTACGAGAAAATCCGCTCCGTGATCGAGAAAAGGATGTTCACGCAGGTGGAGGATTTGCTGCCGGTGATCAGCTTCGAGTCCAAGAAGGACAGCGACACGGAAACCAAGCACAACGAGTTCGTGAAGCGCATGCTGTCGCGCGGCTACACCTCGCGCCAGGTGCGCCGCCTCGTCGAATGGTACATGCGCGTGAACAAGGCGGGGTGATGCAGGAATGGTCCCGGCTCGCGCATCGCTTTGCTCGCTGGCCGGGATGACAGGTTCTAAGGCATGACCCATTTCATCGACCGCCGCCTCAATCCAAAGGGCAAAAGCCTCGGCAACCGCCAGCGCTTCCTGCGCCGCGCCCGCACGCAAATCCGCGAAGCCGTGCAGAAGTCGCTGAAGGACACATCGGTCGCCGATATCGAAAAGGATCGCAAGATCCGCATTTCAACCAAAGGCACCAAGGAACCGCGCTTCCGCCTCGACCCGAAAGCGGGCGGTGAACATGACTTTGTTCTTCCCGGCAATAAACAGTTCACGCCCGGGGACGAAATCAAGAAGCCGCCATCGGGTGACGGCGGACGCGGCAAGGAAGCCGCCGATTTCGCGGAGGGTGACGACGAGTTCGAATTCACGATGACGCAGGAGGAAGTCCTCGACATCTTCTTCGAGGATCTCGAGCTTCCCAACCTCGTTCGCACCACGCTGAAAGACACACCCAACAAAGTCTGGAAGCGAGCCGGCATCACGACCGCAGGCTCACCGACGCAGATAAACCTCATCCGCACCATGCGCAATGCACAGGGTCGTAGACTGGCATTGCACCGCCCCAAACTGAAAGATGTAGAAGCGCTGCAAGCGGAACTGGACGCGCTCGAACAGGAACCCGAAATCAACCGCGAGAAAATTGCGGCGTTGAAAGAGCAGATCGCCCGGCTCACTTCCAAGCGAAAATGGGTCGGATTCATCGATCCCGTCGATGTGCGTTTCAACTCCTACACCGAGCAACCCGTACCTACCTCACAGGCGGTGATGTTCTGCCTGATGGACGTTTCGGGATCGATGGGAGAGCGCGAAAAGGACCTCGCCAAGCGCTTCTACATGCTGCTCCACCTGTTCCTGAAACGCCGATACAAGCGCGTGGACATCGTCTTCATCCGCCACACGCATGATGCGCAGGAGGTGGATGAGCAGGAATTCTTCTATTCGCGACAGTCCGGCGGCACGATTGTCTCCACCGCGCTCGACAAAATGCTGGAGATCCAGAAGGAGCGTTACGCGACCGCGGACTGGAACATCTACGCCGCGCAAGCCTCCGACGGCTATACGCAGAGCGGGGACGCCCGGCGCTGCGTGGAGATGCTCAACAACGACATCATGCCACTGTGCCAGTATTACGCTTACATCGAAATTCTCGACGAGCGGGAGATGGAGGTCTTCGCCTCCGAGGAATCGGGCGCCGAGCTGTGGCGCGCTTATAGGACCGTGGCCGATGGCTGGCCCAACTTCGCGACAAAGCGCATCTCGAAGCCGGCGGATATTTTCCCGGTGTTCCGGGAGCTGTTCAAGAAGGCGGAGACCGCGTGAGCAACCTCCTCTTTTCCGAAGCCGAATGGGACTTCGCCACGCTCGACCGCACCTTGAAGGCGATCGAGGAGATCGCCCTCAAGGATCTGAAGCTGGATGTCTATCCGAACCAGATCGAAGTGATTTCTTCCGAGCAGATGCTCGACGCCTATTCTTCGCTTGCCATGCCGCTGATGTACAACCATTGGAGCTTCGGCAAACTGTTCGCCCGCGAGGAAGCCATGTACCGCGCGGGTTATTCCGCTCTTGCCTATGAGATCGTCATCAATTCCAGCCCGTGCATTTCCTACCTGCTGGAAGAAAACACCATGACGATGCAGGCGCTGGTGATGGCGCACGCTGCCTTCGGCCATAACCATTTTTTCAAGAACAATTATCTGTTCCGGCAATGGACCAACGCCGAAGGCATTCTGGACTATCTCGCTTTCGCCAAGAAATATGTCGCCGCCTGCGAGGAGAAATACGGTCGCGACGAAGTCGAAGCGGTTCTCGACAGTGCCCATGCGCTGATGGATCAGGGCGTTTTTCGTTATCGCCGACCGCCGCGCCCGTCTCGCGAGCGCACGTTGGAGAAGCTGCGCGCGCGGGCACAATATGAAGAAGAGTCCTATAACGAGCTTTGGCGCACGCTCCCCGCCGGCATAGAACCGCCCGCCACGGCGCCAACCATCGACACGGAGGACGACTACACCGGCGACATGAAGCTGCCGGAGGAGAACATCCTCTACTTCCTGGAGAAACATTCGCCGTCGCTCAAGGCGTGGCAGCGCGAAACGCTACGCATCGTGCGCAACCTCGCGCAGTACTTCTACCCGCAGAAGCAGACGAAAGTGATGAATGAGGGCTGCGCAAGCTTCGTTCACCACGCCATCATGAATCTTCTCTACGATCGCGGCATGATCAACGAAGGTTCGCTGCTGGAGTTCATGCACAGCCATACCTCGGTCGTCTTCCAGCCGGAGTTCGATGACAGGCGCTATTACGGCATAAATCCTTATGCGCTCGGCTTCGGTATGATGACGGACATCAAGCGCATCGCCATGGAGCCGACAGCGGAGGACCGCGAGTGGTTCCCCGCCTTCGCCGGCAATGGCGACTGGGTTGGCGTGCTGAAAGACGCTTGGGCAAACTATCGCGATGAAAGCTTCATCGAGCAGTTCCTGTCACCCAAGCTGATGCGCGATTTCCGCTTTTTCTCGCTGTTCGATAAGTCAGATGAGAGCACCTACAAGGTCAGCGCAATCCATGACGAAACCGGCTATCGCCGGGTGCGGCAATTGCTGGCCCGTCAGTACGACGTCAGCCTCAACGAGCCGAATATCCAGGTTAAATCCGCGGACCTGAAGGGAAATCGCCGCCTGATCCTGGAGCACAAAATGCACCGGGGCGTTCCGCTGGACGGAAAGACGAGAGAACTCGTGCTCGCCCACGTCGAGCGCCTTTGGGGCCACGACGTGGGTCTGAGCGAGATCGACGCGGATTAGCGCGTCAGATCAGCGTTTGGCCACGGTGGCCGTGGTGGTCGGGTTCGACGGCGACCAGATACCGGAATACATCAAACCACCGGCAACAATCACAATCAGCGCGAGACCAGCGACAGCCGCCACGATACGCGGCAGCATTTCGTCTTTATCGACATCTTTTGAAGCGTGAAGCGGTTCTTCCATTCCAATCCTCCCAACCGGATTGGAGCGCCCCGTGAACAGGGCGACCAATCGGCATGCCCATGCAACGACGCAATCATAACGCCATACCGGCCTCGCGTCACTTGGGATCGGGGGGTCTAAGAGCCCGAAATGACACGAGAACCGGCAGGGGTGCGGGAAACCGGCATCAACCGGAAACCCCGGGCGTCGTCGTCTGTGTGGTATCGACGATCTGCTGCTCCGCGACCGGGTTCACCTGGTTGCGTGGCTGGCTCGGGGAATAGACCGTACCGGCCAAGATGAAGGCCGATATGGCGATGATGGCCAGGGTCAGCACTTTAGAGCCGTAAACCTCACCATCGGACTTTGTATGCGTCATTTGCCTCTCCATTTGCGGCCGGTTTGGTGGAGGGGTAACCACCCGTTTACTGGCCACAGGCGGGAAATGGGGGCTGTTCGGCAGTCCACAATAGTTGGATTGCTGCATTGGCGTCGCCCTCGGCCATGTGAAAATGGCATGGTCCAGGCTCTTGAAACTCGGTCAGCGACACACTATCGGGAACTTAATAGTAGTGTAATGGCGGGCGTTCTGTTCAGCGCTATTTTGGCTTGGTAGGCGTGGTTTGGGCACGCACTTTCCTGGTGATCGGCGCGCCGCGCTGTTTGCCCTGATCCACCAATGCCGTGCAGTTGGCATCCTTGGCCAAGCCGGGATCGACGAAGGGAAGGATCGCCGCCACCGGCGACAGGAATGCGAGCGCCGCGGCAATGCCGCCTTGCGGCAGCGCCTTGCCGGCATCCACGCCGATCCGCGGGTTGTCCACCGGCCCCTTGATGGTAATTGGCGCGTGCAGATGAAGGATACGGAATTTCTTGGGATGGCCCTGAATTTCCAGATCCATATTTTCGCCATCCAGCGCGACTGTACCTTTGCCGGTGATGAGCACCGGATCGGTATCGAACACGAAATCCCGCGCCGTCATTGTACCCTTGTCCACGCTGAAATGGGCGATGGCACAGCGCACGGCTGTATCGCTCTTGTTGTCGGACAACAGAAGGCCCAGCCCGTTCAGCACATTGATGCCGGCCAGTTCCGCGAAGGCCGCGCGGATCTTTCCTGAAGGAATGATGGTAGTGAACTTGCCATTGGCGGTGTTCGCGGCCTTCTGAATCGAATTGCCGGTACCCGTCAGCTGCGCGCGCGCGACGAGCAATCCTTCCACCGCCGGCGGCTTGCTGGAAACAAACTGCTCCAAACGGATATCGGTCAGCCGCGCGTCGATATTCGTTACCGGCACGGCCTTGCTGGCATCGATCCGCGCCAGCCCGGCAAGCTTGCCCTGCACGAAAGTGAACGACATCGGATTGAGCGTCAGCACGCCGTCCTTCAACACCACATGCGTGGAAGCCTGGCGCAGCGGGAAGTCCTGCGACTTCACCGTTTCGGCGCTGTAGGTGACATCGGCATTCATCTGGCGCAGGCGATCGACCTTCAGCGGCGTATCCGGCAACAGATGTTTCATCGGCGCGACTTCCGCCTGCGTCGCACCGGCGGCGAGGGCTTTCGCGCGATCCTTGGCGGCTGGCGGCGCACCGACCAGCGGGCCTAGATCGTCGAAATTCAAAACCTTCGAAGTCAAGGCGCCGGACAGATAGGGAATCTTGCCGGATGCATCGACCATCAGGTCGCCATGAAGGTCGGTGTCGCCCAGCGTGCCGTTGATGCCGCTGATCTTGTAGATCGCATCGTTGCGCGAGAGATGGCCGGACAAGTGATAAGGCGGCGTGCCGGGGAAGGCCAAACCGGTGAGATAATAGAGCTGGCTGAGATTGGGACCGCTTACATCCAGCGCCGTCTCTATGCCGCCCAGATCGAAGGGATGGGTGATCGCACCCTTCGCCACGACATGCGTCGGACCGGCATGGACATCGGCGCTGAAATCATAAGGCTTGGTCACATCGACATTGATGAGCGGGCCGCCATGAACCACCGCCGTGAATTTTCGATTGTTGAGAAGCCCGGCGCCGTTCAGCTCAAAAGCCGCGCCGCCGTGCCCGCCTTCATGCGACGAGACCGTACCGGTGAAATTCAGCTTGCGCCGCAGATCGTGAATCTCGAGATGGCCGTCATTGATGATGAAATGCTGGATCGGCGGGATCTTCATGCCCTCGCTCGATCCCTTTTCGCCGTTGAAGTCCCAATTGGTGCGGCCCGTGGCGTCGCGCCAGATCAGGATCTGCGGACGATCGACCTTCACCAGCGGCATGTAGATCTGTCCGCCGAACAGATAGGGCAGCAGCCGGACCTTGAAGGTGAGGTTCTGTGCATCCGCCATTTGCGGCGATTTCAGCCAGGGCGGGTTGCCGATGGTCAGGCCGTTGACCGAAACACGCGGCGTGAAGGTGAAAAGGTGGACTTTCAGGTCGCCGGCAATTCTCACCGGCCGGCCGATCCTGTGAGAGACATAGCGCGCGATCGGGCCGCGCATGGAATTCCAGTCGAGGAAATAGAGCGTGATGAGAATGGCGGCGATCAGCGCGAGGATGATCGTTACGGCCCAGCGGAATCCTTCTCCAACGGTTGGCTTGTGAACAGCCCGCGCGGCGCGCAGGCGCTCGCGGGCGCGCTGATAGTGCGTCCGCAGGAGCGAAGGGGGCCCTTCGCGTGGGTCTTGTGCAATGATGCGGTCCAAAATGGCGGCCTCGGCATGCTCCGCCCGTGTAACGCGCCAGATGATGTTTGGGCTTCATCACGCGGAACTTTTGGAACCTGATGGAGCTTTCGCCGAGCCGCAGCTCGCGACTAACCGGCCCATCTTCGGCCGAGGCGAAGCTGCGCGGACTGGAGCGGGCGAAGGGAATCGAACCCTCGTCAGTAGCTTGGGAAGCTACAGCTCTACCATTGAGCTACGCCCGCGCGCGGGATGCTCTTAGCATGCGGTCTTGCGCGCTGTGAACGCTCCTTAAAAGAAAGGCCCCGCGGGATTTTTCCTCCCGCGAAGCCTTCCGGTTTCATCGCTACACAGCAGGCCCGCCGAAGGCCGTCTTTCAGGCCGACAACACGGAGCACCTTCGCTTCAACCTCCCCGGTTTTCTTGCGACTCTTGCGATCCC
>Ga0207657_10001660_pt1 | contig 23993 bp, 19 predicted proteins | sample KBSC33metaG_FD_184316 | JGI IMG/M metagenome (GOLD analysis project Ga0207657, IMG submission 184316) | Corn rhizosphere microbial communities from Kellogg Biological Station, Michigan, USA - KBS C3-3 metaG (SPAdes) (version 2) | ecosystem: Host-associated > Plants > Roots > Rhizosphere > Soil ... | reverse complement strand
CCCGGACCATCCGGAAGGCTGGTACTTTCGGAGCGACCACGTGCCATACGCGGAGCGCGGCGTGCCGTCGCTGTTCTTCTCCACCAACCTGCACTCCGATTATCACACGCCACGCGACGAGCCCCAGCGGATCGACTATCCCAAGCTCACTCGCATGACGAAGTGGATGTACCTGACCGGCTGGATCGCTGCGAATGCCCGGCAGCGTCCGGCGACGGATCCTGGTTTCGTGCTGCGCTGATTCAGCTTTTTCATCCTTCTCATCTCACCACATGCCCCGCCTGCTCCACGCGTCCCGCATTCTCGGCACGGCGCTCGTCGCGCTCGCTGCTTCATCGGTGAATGCGCAGTCCGCTCCACCGCCATCTCCGACTACGCTGACGCCGCACCAGCGCGCCGCGCGCGAGATCTACAAGCAGCTCATCGAGATCAACACCGTCGACTCCGTCGGCTCGGTGACGAAGGCTGCCCAGGCGATGGCCGCCCGCTTCCGTGCCGCCGGCTTCCCGACGAACGACGTGAAGGTGCTCGTCCCCGCCGGCCATCCCACCAAGGGCAACCTCGTCGTCCGCTATCGGGGACGCGGCGGTGCACCGGCGAAGAAGCCGATCCTTCTCCTCGCCCACCTCGACGTCGTCGCGGCGCAGCGCGCCGACTGGCCGCGCGATCCGTTCATCCTTCACGAGGAGAATGGCTACTTCCTCGGTCGCGGCACGTCGGACGACAAGGCGATGGCCGCCATCTTCGTCGCCAACCTCCTGCAGATGAAGCAGCAGGGGATCGTCCCCGACCGCGACCTCATCCTCGCCCTCACCGCCGACGAGGAGAATGGCGACGCCAATGGCGCCGAGTGGCTGGCGAAGGATCACAAGGACCTCATCGACGCCGCGTACGCGATCAATGAGGGCGGTGGTGGCGCGCTCGCCGACGGAAAGCCCATCTACCAGAGCATCCAGGCGGCAGAGAAGGTCTACGTCGACTTCACCATCACGGCGACGAACCCGGGCGGACACTCCAGCGTGCCGCGCCCCGACAACGCGATCTACGAGTTGTCGCAGGCGCTGCTGCGCATCTCGCACTATCAGTTCCCCGTCGCGCTCAACGACGTGACTCGTCCCTTCCTCGAAGAGACGGCCAAGGTGGAACCGCGCGCGGAGATGGCCTCGGCGATGCGCGCCCTCGCCGCGAACCCCGCTGATTCCGCCGCTGCCGCGACGCTCTCCACCGATCCGCGCTTCGCCTCCATGCTGCGCACCAGCTGCGTGGCGACGCGGCTCTCCGGCGGCCACGCGTACAACGCGCTCCCGCAGCGCGCCACCGCGAACATCAATTGCCGCGTCGCGCCGACGTCGAGCTTCGAGGCGACGCGTGACGCGCTCGTGCGCGCCATCGCCGACACGGGGATCAGCATCGATTACACGATCGTCCCCAACGGCAAGTTCGGCGCAGCCGTCACGCCGGTCGACCCGGAGCTGCTCGCTGTCACCAAGGCGCTCACGAAGCAGATGTGGGGCGACATCCCGGTCATCCCGACCATGTCCACCGGCGCCACCGACGGCAAGTACACCCGCGCCGTCGGCATCCCGACGTTCGGTGTCAGCGGCCTCTTCTCCGAGCCCGGCGAGACCAACGCCCACGGCCGCGACGAGAAGCTGCGGGTGAAGTCGTTCTACGATGGACTGGCGTTTCTGGATCAACTCGTCAGGCGGCTCAGCGGAGTTCCGGCGGCGTAATTCGGAGCGGTTCGTCGGTGCTTCGGTTCTTCGGTTTACGGCCGGCCTCGGTCAGCGTTTGCGTCCCGAGGCCGGCCGTGAACCGAAGAACCGAGAAGCCGAAGAACAGTTTTCAGTTCTCAGTATCCCGCCGCCCCAGCATCCGTATCCCTCGGGTCCGCCACCCCGATCCGTGCTCCCGTGCGCTGGTCGATGCGGATCGAATGTGCCGTCCCCTGCTCGCCACCGAACTGCACCTGGTAGCCCATCGCTTCGAGCGCGGCTACCGTTTCGGCCGAGAGGCCATTCCGCTCCACCATCAGTCGGTCCGGGAGCCACTGGTGGTGGAAGCGCGGCGCCGCAACGGCGTCGGCGAGGCTCATGTCGAAGTCCGTCTGGTTGAGGATCACCTGCAGCACGGTGTTGATGATCGTGCGCCCGCCCGGACTTCCCACCACCGCGAACAGCTTCCCGTCCTTCGCCACGATCGACGGCGTCATGCTCGACAGCATCCGCTTTCCCGGCCGCGCGAGGTTCGGCTCCGTGCCGATCAATCCCGTGCTGTCGGTGAGCCCGGGCTTTCCATTGAAGTCGCCCATCTCGTTGTTGAGCAGGAAGCCGGCGCCCGGCACCACCGCGCCCACACCGTAGCCCTGCTCCAGCGTGTACGTCACCGACACCGCCATCCCACTCGCATCCACCACCGAGAAGTGCGTCGTCTCCGGGCTCTCGTGCGCCTGTGCCACCTGGGTCGGCGCCGACGGGCTCGCGCGATCGGGCAGGATCGACTTCCGCAGCTCGGCGGCGTACGCCTTGCTCGTCAGCTGAGCTAATGGCACTGGGGTAAAGTCTGCGTCTCCAAGGAAACGCGCTCGATCCAGGAACGCGCGCCGCATCGCCTCGGCTACGTAGTGCACGTACTTCGGTGAGTTGTGTCCCATCGCGCCGAGGTCGTAGCCCTCGAGGATGTTGAGCATCTCCACCAGCGCCACGCCGCCAGAGCTCGGCGGTGGCATCGAGATGATCTCGTAGCCGCGGTACGTGCCGCGGATCGGCGCGCGCTCCTTTGCCTGATACTGCGCGAGATCCTGCTCCGTGATCAGCCCGCCGCCACGCTGCATCTCCGCGGCAATCAGTCGCGCCGTCTCACCCGTGTAGAAGCCGTCGCGTCCCTGATCGCGGATGCGCCCGAGCGTGCGCGCGAGATCGGGGAGCGTGATCCGCTCGCCGGCGGCGTACGGTTCGCCATGCTTGCTGTACGCTTCCACCGTCGCCGGATACTGCTTCAGCCGCGGGACCGCGCGCGCGAGTGAGCTCGCCAGGCCGGCCGGCGCGGCGAACCCGTTGCCTGCCAGCTGTGCCGCCGGTTCGACGAGCTGCGCCCACTTCGCCTTGCCGTACTTCTCGTGCGCGAGCGCGAAGCCGGCCACCGTGCCCGGCACCCCCACCGCGCGCAGGCTCCGATGGTGAATCGTCGCCGAGTAGTTGCCGGCCGAATCGGTGAACATCTCCGGATTCGCGGCGGCGGGTGCCTTCTCGCGGAAGTCGATCGTCGTCGCGCGACCGTCCGGGAAGCGGATCACCATGAACCCGCCACCACCGATGTTGCCCGCGGTCGGATAGGTGACCGAAAGCGCGAATCCCGTGGCGATCGCCGCGTCAACGGCGTTGCCACCCTTCGCCAGCACGTCCCGTCCGACGTCGCTCGCGATGCTGCTCGCCGAGACGACCATCCCGTGCTGCGCCGTGTCGACGCGGGTGGCCGCGGCGGTTGCGGGCAGCGCCGTCTGCGCCGGCGGCGCCGACGAGCACGCAGCGCCGAAGGAGAGAGTGCCGAGCAGCAAGATGCGCCCGGTGCGCGCGCGAGTGGAGATCGTCATCCGAGTCGAGGGCCGAAGTGATGGCTGGAGTTGGGTTGCTTCAAACCTGCGCCCCGCGTGCAGAAGCGCAATTCACGGTTCACGGTTCACCGTCCGTCCCCTCACGCCACCCGTGTCGCCCGCCTCGCCCGATGCACCCGCGCCGACGCGGTCGTTCCCCGCCTCAGCGTCACCAGCGTGATCTCCGGCGACGCGCCCAGCCGGAACGGAATCCCCCAGTAGCCAGTGCCCGGGTTGATGTAGAGCAGCGCATCGTCCGCCATGTGCGCGCCCATCGCGTGCTCGAGGAACGGCGACGCGAGACTCCAGCCCAGCCGCGGCAGCGCGAACTGCCCCCAGTGGGTGTGGCCGCTCAGCGTCAGCGCCACGCCGCGCGCCGCGAGCGACGGCCACAGTGCCGGGTTGTGCGCGAAGGCGATCACCGTGGCGTGGTCCGGCACCTCCGCCATCGCCAGCTCCACGTCCGGTGCCGCGCGCGAGTTCCCGCGCGAGCCACCCGCCGGATCGCCCGTGCCGATCAGCGCGATCGTGCCCTCGCCGCGCTGGATGAGCGCCAGCTCGTTCACGAGCACCGTGCCGAGGTCGGCGGCACGCAGTGCGTCTTCCACGTCGTCCCAACCGGCATAGACGTCGTGATTGCCGGGAATCATGTACACGCCCAGCGGTGCCCGGAGCGCGCGCAGCTCGCGCGCGTACACCGCAACGTCCTCGGCGCGATCGTCGATCAGGTCGCCCGTGATGGCGATGATGTCCGGCGCGAGTGATTGCGTCGTCGCCACGACACGCCGCAGGAAGTGCCGCGACGTGTGTGGCCCCACGTGGAGGTCGGAGAGCTGCGCGATGCGCAGCCCCTCGAACTCGGGCGGCAGCCGCGGCACCTGTACCTCCACGTCGCGCACCACCAGTTGCTGCGAACCGAAGTAGCCCGCGCCAAGGATGATCGCCACGATCACGAACACCGTCGCGGCGCACACGCGACCAACGAGGATCGCTTCGCCGAACGGTGCGCCGGCGATGAGGCCGAGCAGACCCGCCCCCGCCACGAGCGGCAGCAGCAGCTGCGCGTACCAGAACGGCCGCACCACCAGCAGCCGGAAGCCGCGTCCCGGGTAGAACGGCCATCCGCGCCAGCGCACGAACGCGATGAGCGGTATCGTCGTATAGAGAGCGACGAGGATCACCACCGCAGCGGCGCCGGGAAACAGGCCGGCCGCGAGTACGGTGAGAGTCGTCCACGCGAGCAGGAGGTAGGCGACAGCTCGCGCGAGGATGGTGCTCAGTCTCGTGGCACGGCGGGCGCGACGGCGAGCGGACATGTCTGAATAGTACCCTGCAACGCCAATGAGGATCAGATCGATGAACGGCTACAACTTTACCGAGCGGGTGCGCAAGGTCCTCGCCATGGCGCGTGAGGAATCGGTGCGCCTCCATCATGAGTACGTAGGGACCGAGCACCAGTTGCTCGGCCTTCTCCGCGAAGGAGAGGGCGTTGGTGTGACGGCGATGAAGAACCTCGGCGCCGACCTGGATCAGCTGCGTCAGCGAATCGAGGCCGCCGTCCAGGCCGGGCCTCCCGGCAGGCACGTCGGGCCCGACCTGCCGTACTCTAGCCGCGCCAAGAAGGCGCTCGAGCTCGCGATGTCAGAAGCGAAGGCGCTCTCTCACTCGTACGTCGGCACCGAGCACCTCCTCCTTGGATTGCTGCTCGAGAAGCAGGGGATAGCCGCCCAGGTACTCGTCAGCGGCGGCGTGACCCTCGACCGCACGCGCGCCGAAGTGCTCAGAATCCTTGGCTCGTCCATTGACGAAGGAAGCACCTACACCTCCGTTGTCGTCGGGCCGTCGTCACTGTCGTATGCTCGACCAAGCTCCCTTCGTGACGGCCAGTTCATCCCGCTCGACGTCGACGACGGCACGTCGATGCAGGCGTTCGTCGTCAGCCCCACCGCCGCCGGCCGGAAGCCAGGCCTCATCGTCTTCCAGGAAGCGTACGGCGTGAACGACCACATCCGCGACGTCGCCGCGCGCTTCGCCGCACAGGGTTTCGTCGTCATCGCGCCCGAGCTCTATCACCGCACCGGCACCCACGTCGAGGGTCCGTACGGTGACTTTGCTGCGCTCGGCCCGCACTTCAATGCCGTGAACAGCGACACCATCGCCGCCGACTCCCGCGCCGCGCACGCGTGGCTCGTCTCGCAGCCGGAGGTGGATCCGACTCGCATCGCCACCATCGGCTACTGCATGGGTGGGCGTGCAGCGTTCGTCGCCAACCTCGAGCTTCCCCTCGCCGCAGCGGTGACGTACTACGGTGGCGGCATCGCACCCGCGCTGCTCGATCGCGTAGCGCAGCTGCACGCGCCACATCTCTTCTGCTGGGGAGGGAAGGACACGCACATTCCGCCCGAGCAGACGCGCGCCATCGACGACGCCCTTCGCGCCGCGGACAAGCCGTACACCACCGTGACCTTCGGCGAGGCGGGCCACGCCTTCTTCTGCGACCAGCGCGCCGACTACCGGCCCACCGCCGCCGCCGAAGCGTGGGCGCTCACCATCGCCTTCTTCGCCCGTACCGTCGGCATCGCTGCGCCACGCACCTGACCCGCGACGTCCGGCCGTCGCTCACCGCCGCTCGGGATCGAACGCGCGCGACGGCCCGAGGACATGACGTCGCTGCACGAAGGAGATGCGCTCGTCACTCGATTCCGGGTGCTGCCCCATCGGGTCGATCTCGTCGGCGGAGTAGCCCATCAGCTGCATCGCCCGCATGATGTCATGGTGCCACTGCGAGCGGAGCGCCACGTAGTTCGCCGCACCCGCCACCTCGTCTTCCATCGTTGCGACACCCGCCTCGCGGAGCCGTCGCACCGCCGCGTGGTAGCGACGTCGCCAGCGATCGACGTCCTCCGCACTCGGTGCATTCGCGTCATCCGCCGCGCCCGCCTGGCGCGACCGCTTCTCCTGCGTGTTCACGAGCAGCAGCGCCGCGCGCCACAGCTGTGTCACCGGCGCGGACTCCTTGAGCCACCCCAGCTCGTCGTCGCTCAGTGCCGCCTTGATCAGCGACACTTCGTCCAGCGCCAGCAGGGTGAAGTACGCCACCCCGTAGATCGGCCGCGGGAAACGAAAGTAGAACAGCACGGGATAGAAATGGTGCGCCTCGAGGCTCACCGTCATCTCCACGGCGATGTCCGCCAGGCTCGTGTAGCCGCTCCGAAAGGAGCCGCGTGCCCCGAGGCCGGCGAGCAGTTCGGCGGCATCGTTCGTCTCGCTCGTCTGCAGGTAGAGCTTGTAGGCCAGCGTATTGCGCCGCTGGAGCGCGTTGTACACCTGCATGAGATACGTCACCGTCAGCGAGATCACCGACGCGCCGAGCAGCGAGTTGAACAGGAAGTAGAGGCGGTACGCTCCCGTGTCCGGCGTGACGTCGCTCGCGCGCACGATCGCCATGCTGCTTCCGCCGGCGTACAGCGCGCTGATGAAGTCGGTCGACGTCGCCCCCGTGGTCACGGTGACCGACGTGCCAAGCGCCGGATGGATGATCAATCCCGCGCCAACCGTGAGCAGGAGCGCCCAGACGACGAGCAGGTTGACGAGGATCACCGGCCCGCAGAATGACAGCACCTTGTCGTGCTGCGACCGGAACCAGCGTGCCAGGTGCGCGAAGACCCACCAGGTTCCGCGCGCGATCTGCGGACTCAGGATTCCCGCGCCGATCCGCGCATACAACACGGTGAGGAAGACGTCGGCAATCACCAGCAGCACGACTGCGGCGCCCACCACCAGCTCCAACACGTGCAGCATCGCGAGTCGAATGCGGGAAATGACAGCGCCGGTGCGCGTGCACGCGCACCGGCGGCGAACGGGACCGTCCGTGGCGCATACGACGTACCGCGGTACGATTGTCGCACTCCGCTGTCAGGCGGCAACTCGCCGCTCGACCACCGGCATTCTCCAGCGGAGACAGATGATGAAGAGCCCCGACTACCCGACGAAGCAGCCCAAGGACCCCGTGGACGACGCCCTCATCGATCGCAACTCCGACCCGGACGCCATCGCGCGCGCCGAGCCGAACAAGACGCAGGGCGACAAGCTCATGGAGAGCTCGCCGCCCGATAACGAGAAGCCCCTCCTCGAGGGTTCACTCGAGGGAGAACGCCCGCGCCACGACCGCTAGCATCGCGCAGCTTCGCGCTAAACGTCTGGCGCCGTTCCCTCCGCCGGCCGCGGTCGTCCTAGGGAGACGGCGCGGCCGGTCGTTCGTGTCCTCGCGCCCTTCTCTCATGCCTCCTGCGCGAGGATCCTTTCATGCGAACGTCCCACCCGTCGCTCCCACGTCACATCACGCGCACGGCTGGTCGCGCGTTGCTCGCACTTGCGGCGCTCGCCCTGTCCGCCTGTGCTGGCCATCATCATCTCGGCGAGTACACGTTCGCTGAGCGCTCGATGGCGGTCGTCGTCCTGTCGTCGCCCGCGCCCTCGCTGCTCACCAGCAGCTACAACCTGCGGGCCGACGACGATCCGGTGACCGCAGTGCTCCGGAACGGCACCACGGCAGCGAAGAACGTGGAAGCCAATCGCGCCCGTGCCCGCCTCGACAGCGCGACCGCACGTGTCGGCCCGACCGGCGACCTCGCGCAACGTACGCTCGAGCGCGCCAGCCGCTATCTCGGCACGCGCCCAGTGAGCTCGGCGAACGACGCCGACTTCCTGCTCGAGGTCCGCATGAAGAACTTCGGCCTCGACGCGCGCGGCTCCAGTTCGGCGTATCTCTACACAAATGCCGAGGCCGTTCTGCTCGACCGCCGCAGCGGTCGCGAAATCTGGAACGTGTCCGTGCACGGCACCGATCGCCTCACTCCACGCGTGCGCGGCGCCGCCGACGTGCCCGGCGCTGGCAACATCATCGCCGCCAGCTCCCTCGCCAGCATGAGCGTCGCCGATTTCCAGGATGCGCTGCAGCAGCTCGCGCAGCTCTCGTCCAACGTGGTCGCCGACGAGCTCAGGTCCGCGCTGAGGGACGTGAGGAAATGAACAGTTCGTCGGTGCTTCGGTGCTTCGGTTCACGGCCGGCCTCGGAAAGCTCCTGCGTCCCGAGGCCGGCCGTAAACCGATAAGCCGAGAAACCGAGAAACGGATAAGACAAGCAACCGGTAAGCCCCCGTCATCAGTTGCCCGTCGCCGAGGAAGAGGCCACATTCCCCCTCATCCGCCTCGGAGGCCCTCATGTCCCTCGCCCGTGCGCTGCTCGTCGTCGGCGTCCTCGCGCCCGCAGCGCTCCCCCTCCCCGCGCAGACCCCGGCCGCGCATTCCGCAGCGGCCAGTGCCGCGTCGCAGTTCGCGCCGAAGGAGTTCGAGGTGCCGTATGGCGCCCGCACCCGGCCGCGTGATCCTTATGCCGACGCCCAGGGCCACGTCTGGTTCGTCGGCCAGAACGGCAACTACATCGCCCGGCTCGATTCGAAGTCCGGCGAGTTCAAGCGCTACGAGATCGACCCCGGCACCAATCCCCACAACCTCGTCGTCGAGAAGGGGATGGTGTGGTTCACCGGTAATCGCAACAACCGCCTCGTGAAGCTCGACCCGGCGACGGGCAAGCTCACGACGTACATGATTCCCGATTCGTCGGTGCGTGATCCGCACACGATGATCTTCGATCACCGGAGCGGCATCGCGTGGTTCACCGCGCAGAACGCCGGCACCGTCGGCCGCTTCGATCCTGCCACCGGTCAGTTCCGACTCTGGAAGACCGGCGCCAACACGCGCCCCTACGGCATCGTCCTCGACTCGAAGGGTCGCCCCTGGTTCGACCTCTTCGGCACCAACGCCATCGCCACCATCGACCCGCAGTCCTTCGAGCTGAAGCGCTTCACCCTGCCCAGTGATCGCACCCGCCCGCGCCGGATCGCCATCACCTCCGACGATCAGCTCTGGTACGGCGACTACACTCGCGGCTTCCTCGGCCACCTCGATCCGAAGACCGGTCGCACCGAGGAATGGGCGCTTCCCGCCGGCGCGGCATCGCTCCCCTACGGCATGGCCACCGATGACCGCGACATCATCTGGGTCGCGCAGAACGGCCGCGAGAACGTTCCAGCCACCATCGTCGCCTTCGATCCGCACGCGAAGAAGTTCGTCGCCGAGATTCCCGTCGGCACGCCGGGACCGAACACGATTCGGCACATGACCTTCGACCGCGCCACGCGCCAGCTCTGGTTCGGCACCGACCAGGGCGCCATCGGGAAGATCTCCATTCCGCCGCGCGCGCTGGTCCCGTAGTGGCCGATCCACCGGATGAACGTCGAGGCGGCACGGTGCCGGCAGTGCTGGGCACCGGCCGCCTCGAGGCGTTCAGCGACGGCGTGCTCGCCATCATCATCACCATCATGGTGCTCGAGCTGCGCCCGCCGCATGCGACGACGCTCGCCGCGCTCCGTCCGCTGATTCCGGTATTCGCGAGCTACATCCTCAGCTTCGTGTACCTCGGCATCTACTGGAGCAATCACCACCACATGCTCCACGTCACGCCGCGCGTCGAGGGCGGCGTGCTCTGGGCCAACCTGCATCTGCTCTTCTGGTTGTCGCTCGTCCCGTTCGTCACCGCGTGGATGGGCGAGAATCACTTCGCCTCCGCGCCCATGGCGGCGTACGGTTTCGTGCTGCTCATGGCGGGACTCGCCTACCTGATCCTCCAGCGCCGCATCATCGCCGTCCAGGGCGACGACTCCCTCCTCGCCCGTGCCGTGGGCGGCGATCTCAAGGGCAAGCTCTCGCCGCTGTGCTACATCGCCGCCATCCCCATCGCCTTCGTGAGCCGATGGATCGCTGGCGCGCTCTTCGTCTTCGTCGCACTGATGTGGCTCGTTCCCGACCGGCGCATCGAGCGCGCGCTCGCCGACCAGGAGCTCTGATCGCGCTCGACGCGCTCACTCCACCACCACCGTCGGCCCTTTCTTCGAGTCCAGGCCCGGCGCATCGGCCTTTGCGCCCGACGTGCCCTCGTCGGCCCTCTTCTCTTCGCGGATCCCGGGCAGGGCATTCTCGCTGATCCACCCCTGCTTCGCCGCGTGCGTCGCCGCCGCGTACGTGTCGTCCGCCAGCACGAGCGTCGAGCCGGCCGCGAGCACCTGTTCCGCCAGCGCCTGCACGCTCGTCGACCGCTCGGGGTTCGCGTCCACGTTCCGGATGTAGATGGCGAGGATCCGTCCCGGGTGCTTGTCGAGCAGCCCGCGGTAGATCTCCGGATCCTTCTGGCTGTTGTCGCCGATCAGGATGAACGGCAAGTCGGGATACAGCTCGAGGATCTCGTTGATCACCGGCTCCTTGAACGTGCCCAGGTGGCTCGACGTCAGCGCCGAGAAGACGATGTCCCAGTCGCGCAGCGTGATCGGACCTCGCGGAATGCCCTGGATGTCGAGGAACTCGGCGACGAGATCGTGAATGTTCCACGGGCTGCTGGAGACGTAGAAGATCGGGTTCAGGCGCCCATCGTCGGCGCCGCGCTCCAGTGCACGATAGAACGCCGCGACGCCTGGAAACGGCAGTCGCGTGCGCGCGTTGCCCAGCATCACCGTGCGCACCGCCTGCAGGAAGCTCGTGATCCGCGACTGGATCACCGTGTCGTCCAGGTCGCTGATCACGCCGAACGCCGCGGCGTCCGTCGGTACGCGCACCTCACCCGTCGCGCGTGGCTCGGCACGATTCGTCCGCGTCCCATCGAGCAGCTGGAATTGCACCGGATGCCACGGCTCGCTCGCCGGGAGCGGTTCGGCAAGCTCCAGCCACGCGCGGATGAACCCCTCGTTGTCCGCCTGCACGTCGTGCTGTGTGCCGGCGATCGTGACGCGCACCGTTGCTTGCGGCAGCGGATCGGCATCCACGCGCTTGAACGTGCTGAGCAGGTTGCGCCACACGGAGTCGGTGGCCGTCGCTGCCGGGATGTGCTTGACCTCCTGCACCCGTCCCTGCACCAGCACGCGCGTTCCACTGGCATAGCCCCGGTACGGGATGATCTCGTGCTCGCTCATGACGCTTCGATGGTGCAAGGGATGCGCCCTATCGTGGTCGACGGAGCCCGCCGTACATTCGGCAAATCACCGCGTGGCAACCCTCCGGAGGTCTCCGTGCACCTCTCCAGACGATTTCTTCCCCTCTCCGTCGCGCTGTTCGCCTGTGCCACCGGCACGGGCACGCCGAGCGTCCCGCGAGGCGATGACCTCGACACGTTCGTCACCACGCAGATGGCGCGGCGACACGTGCCCGGCCTCTCCCTCGCCATCATCCAGGACGGCCGGATCGTGTCGACGCGCGTGTACGGCGTCACCGATCCGCGGGGTAGCGTGAAGGTCACGCCCACCACGCTCTTCCAGGCCGGCTCCATCAGCAAGTCCGTCGCCGCGCTCGGCGCGCTGCATCTCGTCGAGGCGGGCAAGCTCGATCTCGATCGCGACGTCAACCTCACGCTCACGAGCTGGAAGGTGCCGACGAACGCGTTCACCGCACGGCAGCCGGTGACCGTGCGCGAGCTGCTGTCGCACACCGCCGGCCTCACCGTGCACGGCTTCCCCGGCTACGCCGTGGACGAGCCGCGCCCCACGCTCGTGCAGGTGCTGGATGGCGCACCGCCCACCAACACGCCTGCTATCCGGGTGGACACCACGCCCGGCACGATCTGGCGCTACTCGGGCGGTGGCTACACGGTGCTCCAGCTGATGATGATCGACGTCACCGGGCAGTCGTTCCCGGAGTACATGCGTCGCACCGTCCTGGATCCCATCGGCATGACGCACAGCTCGTACGAGCAGCCGCTGCCCCCGTCGCTCGCCGCCACCACGGCGGGTGGACAGTACTCCGATCAGAAGCCGGTGAAGGGACGATGGCACATCTATCCCGAGATGGCGGCGGCAGGACTCTGGACCACGCCCACCGACCTCGCGCGCTTCGCCATCGAGGTGCAGCAGGCGTACAGCGGCACGTCGTCGCGCGTCATCTCGCCGGCGATGGCTCGCCAGATGCTCACCGAGGTGAAGGACGGCGACGGGCTCGGCGTCTTCCTCCAGGGTACGGGCAATGCGCTGATGTTCAGTCACGGCGGCCGCGATGAAGGGTTCGACGCATTCCTCATGGCGACGGCGTCCACCGGCCAGGGGCTCGCCCTGATGATCAACGCGAACGATGACTCGCGCATGACCGACCGCATCGTCGACTTCGTGGCGAGGAAATATCACTGGCCCAACGCGTCCACCTACGTGCCGCCCGCTGCCAGCGGCGGTGCGCTGTTACCCACGCAGCTCCAGTCGTACACCGGGCGCTACGAGCTCTCCAACAACAACATGATCACCTTCGCCGTCGCCGACGGACGCCTCTCGCTCCTCGCCGGTGGCCTGCCCGACGAGGAGTTCGTCGCGCTCGGCAACGACCAGTTCGCGTCCATGGACCGCAACCTCCGCGTCACGTTCACGCGCGATGCGTCACACGAGATCACCGGCCTCACGTGGATCAACGCCGACCGCACGCGCGTGGTCCCACGCGTCGGCCCGCTCGTGAGCATGCTCGCTCGCCAGCCGGATCCGGATCCCGCCCTCACGGCACGCGTCGATGCCACGCTGCGCGCCATGATGCAGGGCGGCGACGCGGTGGCCGATGCGTCCGCACTCACCGCCGGCGCGCGACGGGACTTCGGCCGTCGGCCGTGGCCCCCCGTTGCCGGCTACCGCGGCGTGACCTTCCTCGGCGCGCAGGACGTCGAGGGGCGGAAGCTCGAGCGGCACGGATCTCCGGTCGCCCGCATCGCGTACTACACGCTCACCACAGATAGAGGCCAGCAGTCGCTCCTCGTGTACGTCACGAAGGACGGGCTCATCACCGATTTCGACAACGTGGCCAACTGATGACCGGTCGCCTGCTCGTTGCCGCACTCCTCGTCGCGCTCGCGTCACGAGGTGTAGCACAATCATCGGCGTCCGTCGCCGACAGCTCCCCCTTCCGGCCGCTCGACCTGCCGACGCCGAGCGACGTGCGCACGGCCGCCGGCCGACCCGGGCCGAAATACTGGCAGCAGCGCGCCGACTACCGCATCACCGCCTCGCTCGACACCGCGCGCCACCTGCTCCGCGGTCGCGAAACGATCCATTACGTCAACAACTCGCCTGACGCGCTCCCCTATCTCTGGCTCTACGTCGAGCAGAACATCTGCCTCCGCAGCAGCATCACCAGCACGCTCAATCAGCCGCCGCTCGCCTTCGCCGACATCAGCTTCGACTTCTCCTGCGGCGCCAACGGCTTCACCGACGGCATGGTCATCGACTCCGCGAAGATCGCCGGCGCCGACATGAAGCGCACCGTCTACGGCACCACGATGCGCGTCGACCTCCCGCGACCACTGGCCTCGAAGTCAGCGATCGACCTCGATTTCGCGTGGCACTTCACCGTTCCCGAGCAGGGCGTCGGCCGCATGGGCCGCGACGGCCCCCTCTACGAGATCGCGCAGTGGTATCCGCGCATGGCCGTCTACGACGACGTCCGCGGCTGGAACCACGAGCCGTACATCGGCGCCGGCGAGTTCTACCTCGAGTACGGCGACTATGATGTGAGCGTCACCGTGCCGGCGAGCTACATCGTCGCCGCCACCGGTGAGCTGCGCAATCCGGAACAGGTCCTCACTGCCGCACAACGCGCGCGTCTCGCCGCGGCGAGTCGCTCGGACACCGCCGTCGCCATCATCACCCGCGCCGAAGCCGGTAACGCGAGTCGCACCCGCCCGGGCAATCATCCCTACACCTGGCACTTCACTGCCACCAACGTCCGCGACGTTGCCTGGGCTGCTGCGCCCAACTGGATCTGGGAAGCGAGCAACTACGACGGCATCCGCATCCAGACGCTCTATCGTCCCACCGCCAACCAGTGGGCCAATGGCGAGGCGCACCGCATGGCGCGCGGCGCCATCAGGTACTTCAGCGAGCAGTGGTACCGCTACCCGTACCCGCACGCCACCACCGTCGAGGGCCCCGTGGGCGGGATGGAGTATCCCATGCTCACCTTCGTCCCCAACGGCTCCTCGCGCGAGACCACGCACTGGGAGCTGGCCCACGAGTTCGGCCACGAATGGTTCCCGATGATCGTCGGCTCCAACGAGCGGCTCTATCCATGGATGGACGAAGGATTCAACACCTTCATCGACCTCCACAACGCCGCGCTCTACTTCGCCGGCACGCCGTACGGCGATACCATCGAGGTGAACCCGCTCCACCTCGCCGCCAGTCACACCACGGCCGGCCAGGAGCAACCGCTCATCACCAACCCCACCGAGGTGCACGACCTGATGTGGACCGGCTACCAGAAGCCGGCCCTCATGCTGCAGACGCTGCGCTTCGAGGTCCTCGGCAAGGATCGCTTCGACACCGCCTTCCGCGACTACATCCGCACCTGGGCCTTCAGGCATCCCACCCCGGCCGACTTCTTCCGCCTCATGCGCGACGCGAGCGGCATGGAGCTCGACTGGTTCTGGCGTGATTGGGTGTTCACCACGGCGCGGCTCGACCAGGCGGTGGATTCCGTCGCCACCGACAGCACCGGCCACGCGCTGATCTTCCTCTCCAACCGCGGTACGATGATCCTCCCCGCCGAGCTGCGCATCACCTACGACGATGGCAACGGCGAGACGGTGCGGCTGCCGGTGGAGATGTGGAATCTCGGTCCGCGCTTCACCTATCACGTTCCCTCCCCCAAGCGCGTACGTCGCGTCGAGATCGACCCGCGCCAGGTGCTCCCCGATCTGCTGCGCTCGAACAACAGCTGGGTGCAGCGATCCTGAAGCATCCTGTCAGGCCCGACGTCCGGATGATCGAGCTGGTCTGCATCGACGTGGATGGCACTCTCGTCGGCTCGTCCGGACATGTGAGCGATGCCGTCTGGCGCGCCGCTTCCAGCGCCCGCGCACGCGGAGTGCGTCTCGCCATCTGCTCCGGCCGGCCCGCCTTCGGCGTCACCGGCACCTACGCCGAGCGTCTCGACGCGACGGGTTGGCACGTGTTCCAGAACGGTGCGAGCGTGATGAATCTCGCCGGCGGCGAGACGCGCTCACGCGCCATTCCATCGGCGCTCGTCTCCTGGCTCATCGAGCGTTCGCGCGCCCTCCACCGGCCCCTCGAGCTCTACACCGACACCGCGTACGCGGTGGAGTTCGACATCCCGCGCACTCGCGCGCACGCCGATCTCCTTGGCGTGCCGTTCGAGCGGCGCGACCTGCGCTCGCTGCCCGATCCTGTGGTGCGCGCCCAATGGCTGGTATCGCACGAAGAGGCAGAGCTCGTGCTCACCGAGCCGCACGAAGGGCTGCTGCTTTCGCATTCGCTCTCCCCCGTCATGCCCGGCACGAGCTTCATCAATGTCACGCCGGAGGGCGTGGACAAGGCGTCCGCCGTGCGGCTCGTCGCCGAGGCCTACGGCGTCCCGCTTGATCGGGTCATGATGGTGGGTGACAGCGCCAACGACATCAGCACGATGCGCATCGTTGGCATGTCTGTCGCGATGGGAAATGCCGAGCCCGGCGTGCTCGATCTGGCCGACGCTCACGTGGCGACCGTGGACGAGGATGGCCTCGTCGAGGCGCTCGCGCTCACCTCCGCCGAGGGGACTCCATGACGTCACGACGCGCCCTTGCACTCGCGTTCCTCTCCCTTGCCGCCGTCGCCTGCGACACGGGCAGCCGCATTCCCGGCCTCGGTGGCAACGGCAACAACGCGCTCCTCCGCATCGTCAACACCACCGGCGTCGCGATCGATCTCACCCGCAACGGCTTTGCGGTCGGTGGCAGCGGGCACGTGCTCCCCCGGTCGACCAGCGCATGCATCCGCGTCGATCCGGGCACCACGTTCGGGCTCCGCGAGTCAGGTGCGACGAGCGACCTTGGCGACTTCGCACCCGTGTTCGCCGAAGGCGCCACCTATTCGGCCGTCGTCTACACGTCGGACGTCGGCACCACCCGTTCGCTCACCCTGTCGGATGACTTCGTCCCCACGAGCGGGCTTGCCGGCCTCCGCATCGTGGATGTCGCACCCGGCGTCGGCGCGCTCGACGTCTACGTCACGCCGCCCGGAGAGCCGCTCGGCGTTCCGAGCTCGGCGAGCATCGGCTTCGGTGGCAACACCGGTTTCTTCGACACGAATCCCGGCACCAGCCAGGTGCGCTTTACTTTCGCCGCCACTCCGACTCTCGTCCTCGACGCGGGAACGATCACCCTCGCGCCGGCCCAGCGCTCGACGATGGTCCTCACCCAGCCGAACGGTTCGGCCGCGACGCCGGTCGCAACGCTGGTTCCAGCCTGCTGACGTCGCATCCGGCTTCGGCTGGACAGCCTCAGCGCGCACTCGTATCGTCTCCTTCCCCATCCCACCAGGAGCCACGATGCGCCGCCTCATTGCCGTCTCGGCCGTTCTGCTTTCCGCCTGCGCCTCGTCGCCAGGCGCAGGTAGTGCACCCCAGCCTGACCAGACGCTGCGCATCCCGACCTCCAACGCCACCGGTGGCAGCACCATCACCATCGCGCAGTCGGAATCGCCCTCGCAGCGTACCATCGCCGCGCCCGCCGCGGCGGTCTGGAACGCGCTTCCCGCCGTGTACGAGACGCTCGGTCTCCCCATCACCGATCGCAACGCCGAGGCGCGCACTACAGGCACCACGTCGTACAAGATCCGCCGCAAGCTCGGTAATACGCCGCTCAGTCGCTACATCGACTGTGGCAGCACCCAGGGCTCGCCGAGCGCGGACAGCTATGAGGTGCTGCTCACCGTCTCCACGCAGCTCCTCGCAGCGTCCAGCGACACCACCGGCGTCTCCACGACGGTGAGCGCCCTGGCGCGGCCGGTCTTCGTCTCGGGCGAGTACGTCAATTGCGGCTCTACGCGCGCGCTCGAGAAGCGCTTCTTCGACATCCTGACGGTTCAGCTGCGCCGTTGATGCCACACTAGACTGAGCACGATTGGCGACATCCGACGGCCCCCGCCTCACCCGAGCACTCCGCAGCCGGAACTTCCGCCTCTTCTTCGGCGGACAGAGCATCTCGCTCGTCGGCACCTGGATCACTCGCGTCGCCACCAGTTGGCTCGTCTACCGGCTCACCGGCTCCCTGCTGCTGCTCGGCGTCGTCGGATTCTGCGGGCAGATCCCGATGCTCGTGCTCGCGCCGTTCACCGGCGTGCTCGTGGACCGCTGGGACCGGCATCGCCTGCTCGTCGTCACCCAGGTCCTGTCGATGCTGCAGTCCCTGGCGCTCGCCGTGCTCGTGTTCAGCCACCTCATCACCGTGGAGTGGATCCTCGTGCTCCAGGTGGCGCAGGGGATCATCAACACCTTCGATACGCCAGGCCGCCAGGCGTTCGTCGTCGAGATGGTGGAGGACCGCGCCGATCTCCCCAACGCCATCGCCCTCAACTCGTCGATGGTGAATGCCAGCCGGATCATCGGCCCGAGCATCGGTGGCGTCGTCATCGCCGCCGTCGGCGAGGGCTGGTGCTTCATGGCCGACGCCATCTCCTACCTCGCCGTCATTGCATCGCTGCTCGCGATGACCGTTCGCCGCCGCGAGCGCCCGCTGCGCGAGAAGAACGCCTTCCAGGAATTCATCGACGGCTATCGCTACGTGTCGCGCTTCCTCCCGGTGCGCTCGGCGCTCACCCTCCTCGCGCTCGTGAGCCTGCTCGGCATGCCGTACACCGTGCTCATGCCCGCCATCGCCACCAGGCAGTTGCACGGCGGGGCCAATACGCTGGGCTTTCTCATGACGGCGTCCGGCGTCGGCGCGCTCGCTGGCGCACTCTACCTCGCCGCGCGCCGCACCGTGCTCGGCCTCGGTCGCGCCATGTACACCGCGGCCATGGTGTTCGGAGTGGGGCTGGTGCTCTTCTCGCTCTCGCACGTGCTCTGGCTCTCGCTGCTGATCCTTCCCATCGTTGGCGCGGGCATGATGATCACCATGGCGTCCACCAATACCATCGTGCAGACCATCATCGAGGAACACCTGCGCGGGCGCGTCATGGCGTTCTATACGATGGCCTTTCTCGGTACCGCGCCCATCGGCAGTCTGCTGGCTGGCGTCGTCGCCGAGCATATCGGGTCGGAACACACCATCCTCGCCGGGGGGCTGGGCTGCATCCTCGCTGGCGGCTGGTTCGCGCTGCGGCTCCCGCGCCTGCGCGATCTCGTGCGCCCCATCTATGTGGAGCGCGGCATCCTCGCCGCGGCGGAGATCGACGCGGATGTGAAGTCGCTCTAATCCCGACGACGATTCTTCCCACCCTTTCAGACGCTTCTTACCCCAACGTACCCGGTACCAGGTTCCTGATACCTCGTACGCGCTGTTCCAGTAAGGTCATCGCAGCGGCGGCGTGGATGCCGGCGGACGCCGGTGATGCGTCGTCTGCTCGTACGAATACGCGAGCCCGATCAGCGTTGGCTCGCTCCACGCGCGGCCGAACCACTGCAGCCCCGCCGGCAGTTGCCCGCGCGTGTATCCCATCGGCACCGTGATCGCCGGAAATCCCGTGCTCGGCGAGAAGAGCTGGCTGTTGTCCCCCGCCGGTGTGTTCAGGTCACCGATCAGGCGAGGCACGTTGCTCCACGTCGGATAGACCAGCGCGTCCAGGTGCAGCGAATCCATCGTGCTCGTCACCGCGGTGCGCAGCCACGCGCGGAACACGTCGCGATTGCGACAGCCGGGATTGCGGGCGGGCGGGAGCGACTCTGCCTGCGCTGCCTCGAGCTGTGGCCGGATGGACGGATGAAAGCGGCGTGACGCAATGATCTCCGCCACCGTGTGCACCGGCGCGCGGTCTCCCTGGCGCGCGAGCCACGCCTCGATGTCGTACTTGAACTGGTTGCACGAGCCCGTCCACGCCTTGAGGTGCTCATCCAGCCCGGCCACTGCAACAGGGTCAACGATCGTCGCTCCCTGACGGCGCATGTCCTCCAGCGCGACATTGAACACGCGGATCACTTCCGGGTCTGCACTCTCACGATCGTACGCCTGGTGCAGCACGCCGATGCGTGCACCCTTCAGCGCGTCGCGCTTGAGATACGCGTTGTAATCCGTCGCACGCTTTCCCCGCGACCGCGCCGTGACCGTGTCCGCCCCGTCCTCGCCGGCGATCACCTGGAAGATCGCCACCGCATCGGCCACGCTGCGCGCCATCGGGCCGGCGATGTCGGCCGCGAGGTTGAGCGGCGCCACGCCGTCTCGACTCGTCAGCCCCATCGTCGACCGGATGCCGACGAGCGCCTGGTGCGACGACGGCCCACGGATGGAGTTGCCCGTGTCGGTACCGAGCGCCGCCTCGCCGAGGTTCGCCGCGACCGCCGCTGCCGAACCGCCGCTCGAGCCTGCGGTCACGCGGTCGAGCGCGTACGGGTTCTTCGTGTAGCCGGGCAGGATCGAGCTCACCGTCTCGTATGGCGTGAACGCGAACTCCGCCATGTTCGACTTCGCCAGCACGATCGCCCCCGCCTCGCGCAGACGCCGCACCATGAAGGCGTCGCGGGTCGGCTGGAGCCCGCGCAGCGAGAGTGAGCCCGCCGTCGTCGGCAGGTCCTTCGTCTCGAAGTTGTCCTTCACGATCATCGGCACGCAGTGCAGCGCCCCCATCGCGCCACCCGAGGCAACGTGCTTGTCGAGCGAGTCGGCGACCGCCAGCGCCTTCGGGTTCACGACGATGATGGCGTTGATTGCCGGCCCGTTCTTGTCGTACGCGGCGATGCGGTCCAGGTATGTACCCACCAGCTCGTGACAGGTCAGCGTGCCGGCACGCATCGCGGCGTGCAGGTCGGCGATCGTCGTCTCGGTGACGTCGAAGGCGGCATGATCTGGTGTGGCGGCCGGGCGCTGCGCGCCGGCGTGAGCGGCGAACACGAACGTGGCGAGAGCGGCGACGGTGCGAGGCCGACGCATGACGTTGGGGTTGGCCGTGGACAGAAGCGAACGGTTCATGGCGTGCCGCTCCACGCGTGGCCCAGCCGCGCCTCGATCCCCGCGAACACCGCGATCCCGTCCCACAGGTTCTGCAGTCGCAGGTTCTCGTTCGACGCGTGCTGGTTGTCGTCGTGGTTCGCGATCGGCACGATGACGAGCGGCGCCGCCAGCACTTCGGCGAACAGGTACGTCGGCAGGCTGCCGCCGAGCATCGGCACCTCGATGATCGGGGCGCCGATCGCGTCAGTCACGGCCCGCACGACCCCGCGTGCCAGCGGCGTGTCGCTGCGCGTTCGCTGCCCCGGATATCCGTCCTCTCCCCAATCGAAGCGCAGCAGCCTGCCATGCTGCATGCGCGTCGCACTGTCGGGCGCGGCGTGGATGACCGTGTAGCCCTGCTTCGCGGCATGCGCCTCGACGAGCTGGCGGATGCGTTCCGGCCGCTCGTCCGGCACCAGCCGGAAGTCGATCGACACCGTGGCTTCGGTCGGGATCGCGTTCGCCGCCGCGCCCATCGGGCCGGCGTGGAAGGCGCGCACATTGAGCGCCGGCTGCATGATGCGTTCGGCCAGTGGCGCATCGTTCGCCTCCGTGGCACCGAGCTCCAGCTCCTGTCGCAGTGCGCTGTCCACCGCGGGAACGGTGCGCAGCGCGCGCCGGTCGGCGGCAGTGAGTGGCTTCACGTCATCGTAGTAGCCCGGAATCAGGATCTTCCCGTCCGCATCTCGCATCGACGCCACGAAGTTCGCCAGCACTGCGGCAGGATTGGGCGCCCAGTTTCCGTAATGGCCGCTGTGCAGCGCGCGCGTGGCGCCGTACGCCGTGATCACGACGTCCGTCACGCCGCGCACCCCGAACAACACCTGCTGCCGCCGGCTCTGGTGCACCGGTCCGTCGGCAAACACCCAGCCGTCGCTCGCCAGCAGCGCGGCATGCCGCTCGAGCAGGGCACGGGTGTGACCGTTTCCAGCTTCCTCTTCGCCGTCGAAGTAGAACTTGAGGTTCACGCTCGGCGTCATCCCGTTCGCGCGCAGCGCGTCGAGCGCGACGAGCATCGCGATGATCGGTGCCTTGTCGTCACCAGCCGAGCGGGCATAGAGCCGCCACTCCGGACCGGTGGTGCCGCCAGCAAACGGAAAGGGCACGACCTGTCCCCCATGCTCGAGCGGACCGTCGCGCAGCGTGGGCTCCCACGGTGGTGTGGCCCACTTGCCCGCTTCCACTGGCTGGCCGTCGTAATGGGCGTAGAGCACCACGGTTTTCGTCGCACCAGGCGTCCGCAGCTCACCGTACACGACCGGCGGTCCGCCCGTCGGCGATGCGAGCAGCTGCGTCGTCACGCCGCGACGCTGCAACATCGCCGAGACCATCGACGCATTGCGGCGGATATTGACGCTGTCGCTCGCCCGGTTCGGGATGGCCAGCAGGTCGCGGAACTCGCCGAGGATCTCGGCCTCGTGCGCGCGGCGATAGTTGGTGATGGCCGAGCGGAATGCGGCCGCGGACGTGTCACGCTGGGCGGTGGCGGGGATGGCCACCAGTAGGGCGGCCATGCCTGCGAGGCCGGCGGATGCAGGGACGCGGGGATGCGTGGCTCGTCGCCTCCCTGCATCCCTGCCTCCGCGCCTCCGGTATTTCCACCGTGCCGCGATCGCCACCACGACGATCAGCACGCACAGCTCCACGTACACCTTCTCTCCATCCAGGTAGTCGATCGACCGGTCCCGCAATGCGGGATCGGTGAAGATGGAGTGAATGGCGTATAGCGGAAACAGCGCGTACGTCGTGAAGTGCAGCATCTTCCAGCGCCGGCGGCCGATGTCGAACCGGAAGTACGACGTCACCAGCACGATGATGAGCAGATAGACGGCGATTGCGCCGAGCGTGTTGATCCACGGCTGCTTCGGCGCGTTCACCGGATAGATCAGGTCGATCACGGCAAACTGCACCCGGCTCGGCAACAACAGCAGCGCTGGGTGGATCAGCGACACGGCGAGCGCCGTCCAGCCGGTGACGTTGTGGATCTTTACCGTGTCGATCCGGCGATGCGGCCAGTTGCGTACCGGGTTGTAGTGCCTCGTCAGCAGGAGGCCGATGAGGATGTTGGCCGTCAGCAGGCCAATGGCGACGAGGCCTGCGTAGTTTGAAAGCTCGATGGGATCCAGACTCTCTTCTCCGTAATCGCAGATGACTGTAGCTGTTTCGCACCGCTCCCTCTCATACGTCCGACGCGCGGTGCTCGCTGCGCTCACGCTCGTCGCCGCATGCGTCGCTGTCCCCGGACGACCGAGTGCACCCGTCGTCGCGCCGCTCCACTTCGCGTTCGTCGTGGACACGCTGCGCTCGACGCGGGTTGCTCCTGGAGTGACGTACGACTACGTGTGGTCGCCCACCGGGCCGTGGGCCATCCATGTACTGCGGGTGAACCGCGATTCGTGCTGGCGCATCGCCGCCGTCAAGGCGGGCGATGCCGCTATCGGCCGCGAGAAGACGTCAACGCTGCTGCGTGAGCTCGCCGAGAGTGAGCGCGTGGTCGCCGGCGTCAACGCCGACTTCTTCAGCTTCACTCCGGCTGGTGTACCCACGGGCGCGCACCTGCAGGCGGGGCGAGTCATCACCGGACCCGGTACTCGCCCGGTGCTCGGCGCCAACTTCGACGGTGCACTCTTCATTGGCCAACTGGGCGTGGTTGGTCGCGTTGCCGCTCGCGGTGATACCATGCCGCTCACGACGTGGAACCGCATGGCGCCGCGCGGCCTCGCGTTCCTCGACCGTGCGTGGGGCGCCGCGAGCGATAGCGGCAGTGGACGCATCGAGATCGTGCTGGCGGGCACGCCGCTTCGCGTCGTGAGCATGGACACGGTGCCCAGCGGCGTCACCATTCCCGCCGACGGCGCGCTGCTCATCGCCGGCCCCGATGCCGACAGTTCCACACGTCGGGCGCTACTCGCACTGCACGCTGGGGATGCGGTGACCGTCGAACGTGCGCTCACGCAGCCGTATCTGCGCAACGTCGTGGGCGGCTGGCCGGTGATCGTCCACGACAGCGCGATCACGATGGCCGCCGATTCCGCTGGCGCCAACTTCGCCCCGGTCCGCCACCCGCGCACCGCCGCCGGCCTCGCGTCCGACGGCCGCGAACTGATCCTCGTCGTCGTGGACGGGCGCCAGAAACCCTACAGCGACGGCATGACCCTCCGCGAGCTCGCCGAGCTCTTTCGCTCGCTCGGTGCGAGCCAGGCCCTCAACCTCGATGGCGGCGGATCGAGCACCTTCGTCCTCGCCGACTCCACGGCGCCGAACGGGTTGCGGATCATGAACCGTCCATCGGACAAGGTCGAACGCGCCGTCGGCAACGCGCTGGCCGTCGTGCACGGCTGCCGATAGCTTGGCGTCAGATGTATAAATAAATATTTATTTATCGAACCCCACGTAATACCTCAG
>Ga0207657_10001659_pt1 | contig 24001 bp, 20 predicted proteins | sample KBSC33metaG_FD_184316 | JGI IMG/M metagenome (GOLD analysis project Ga0207657, IMG submission 184316) | Corn rhizosphere microbial communities from Kellogg Biological Station, Michigan, USA - KBS C3-3 metaG (SPAdes) (version 2) | ecosystem: Host-associated > Plants > Roots > Rhizosphere > Soil ... | reverse complement strand
ACGACCGGCAGTTTCGGTGAATTTCACACGCTACTCTGGGATGAACACAAAAAACTCATCGAAGCGACCGTGGCCGCAGTAAAGAAACGGGTGCCGGTGTTTGTTGGCTGTACGAACTTAAATCCGCGCGAGGCGATTCGCCAGGCCAAATTTGCGCAGCAGGCCGGTGCCGATGGGCTGTTGCTCGGCGTGCCTTTCTACTATCAGGCCACGGTGGACAACGCCGTACAATTTTATCACGACGTCGCCGATGCCCTGCCGAACATGGGCGTAATGATCTACCACAACCCGACCCATCATCGCGTCACGATTCCGGTTGCCGCGTTCAAGAAGATCACCGAAAAGCCGAACATCGTCGGCATGAAAGATTCCCATCGGACACCGCTCCAGTTCGTTGAATTGTGCGCGCTCACGAAGGGAAAGATCAGCGTCTTCGTCAACCAGACGCAGATGTTTCCTTATTACCAGCTCGGCGCCGCCGGCTGCTGGTCGTTCAATGTGTGGATGGGGCCGTCGCCGGTGGTGAATTTGGTCGACGCGTGCCTCGCGCAAGACTGGGAAACGGCCAAACGGATTTGTCTCGATCTGGACGCAACTAACAAAGTCGGGCCGAACATCGGTAACCTTTCGTGGCGCGAGAACGTCTTCAAATTGTCCGTGAACGAAGCAGGCTACTGCACCGCGGGTCCTTTGCGCGCTCCCTGGCGAATTATTCCGCAGGAAGTCAAAGACAACAGCAAGAAGATTGCTGCGTACTGGAAGATACTGTGCGACAAGTATCCGCTCGCGAAGGAAGCTGTTCGGAAAACCGCCTAATAATAGCGTCTCGAGTCTCGCCTCTCGTGTTTCCCCTCCCAACTACAGACTCTGAACACGAGACCCTGGACTTGGTTAGTCGAAGCGGACGCGTTACACGTTAATCGTATACCAGGAGAAAGCTCATGGATGAGCAAAAGCATAAAATTATCGACGGCGACGGCCATGTGGTGGAAGACCTCGCGAGCATCGTCAAATACATGCCGGAAGAGTATGTGGGTAGAAGTTTTTCCGAAGCGCGCGGCAAAAATCCCTTCCCACCCATCGATCATCTACATTCCGCCAATCGCCACTACACGCCGAAGGGCGCCTTCGCCAACGTCGGTCGCGAGGGTTGGGAGCTCTTCCTCGAAGACGTCGGCATCGGCACGACCGTGCTTTATACCAGCGCGGGTCTGGCATTTGGCAAAATCGTCAGCCGCGACTGGGCGATCGAATTGGCGCGGGCCTACAATAACTGGATGTACGATACCTATACATCGAAAAGCCAGCGCTTCAAGGCGATGGGCTTGATCCCTTTCCAGGAACCTGCTGAAGCGATCATCGAACTGCGGCGCATTGTGCGCGATCTCGGATTTTGCGGCGCCATGCTGCCGTCCACCGGCGTCAACATGCCGCAGTTGGGCGCGCAGAAGTATTGGCCCATTTACGGCGAGGCGGAACGGCTCGGTTGCGCGTTAGCGATCCACGGTGGCGCTCATGAAAATCTCTTGATGGATGACATCAGTCCCTATGCTGTGGCCAATGCTCTCGGCCATCCAATGAGCCAGATGATTTGTTTTGCCGGGATTGTGTTTAATGGCATCTTCGACAAATTCCCCGGCTTGCGCATCGGTTTTATGGAAGCGGGTTGCGCCTGGCTTCTCACCTGCATGGAGCGTTTCACCGGCTCGTGGGCAAGCCACGTGCAATACGACCCGCGTGGTCGTTTTCTGCAACTCAAGAAGGGCGAAAAAATTATTGACTATATTATTCGCCATATCGACGATGGCCGGATTTTCGTCGGCTGCGAGGGTGAGGAGCTCAGCATCACCGAAGCGGTGCGCATTACCGGTAACAAACCGTACCTGTTCTCGACCGATTACCCGCACGAGGTCGACGCCGAAACCTGCAAGCACGAGCTCGAGGAATTGCGCGAGAACCCGCAGCTGACTCAAGCGGACAAAGATGCGATCCTGTTCGGCAACGCGCAAAGATTTTACCAATTACCGACGTAGGGGCGACCGGCGGGCGCCCTTCATTACGTTAAGACCGCCTGACCAAAACACCGGAGACAACCATGAGCGAGAAAAAACACAAGATCATCGACGGCGATGGCCATGTGGTGGAAGATCATTCCGCCATAGTGGCGCACATGCCGGAAATGTATCGCGACCGTTTCGGGACGAGCCGCGGTGCCTATCCACCCAACGACCATCTGCATTCTGCCAACGCACACTTTCTTCCGCCGGGCGCCTTCGCCAAGGTCGGACGCCAGGGTTGGATCGATTTTATGGAGGACGTCGGCCTCACGAGCGCCGTTCTCTATCCTACCAATGGGCTCTCCTTCGGTCGTATCGTGAGCCTCGACTGGGCCATCGAGCTGGCGCGCGCCTACAACAATTGGATCCACGCTGAATATCTCAGTAAGAGCGGCCGATTTCAGGCGTTGGGCTTGATTCCGCTGCAAGAGCCGCAGGAGGCGGTGACAGAGCTCCGGCGCATCGTCAAGGAACTCGGGTTTTGCGGCGCCATGCTGCCGAGCACGGGCGTGATGGGCGCACAAAACCATCTCGGTGACGAAAGATATTGGCCAATTTACCAGGAAGCCAACCGCCTGGAGTGCTGCATCGGGATTCACGGCGGCGTGCACGATCATATGGGCCTCGACGATATGACCCCTTATGCGCCGGTGAACGCGCTCGGCCATCCATTCGGACAGATGGTGAATTTCGGCGGGATTTTGTTCAACGGTGTGTTCGATAAATATCCCAAGGTCCGGTTCGGTTTCATGGAAGCGGGCTCGGGCTGGTTCGTCAACTGCATCGAACGCTTCGAGCGCGCCTGGAATAGCCATGTGCAATATGATCCGCGCGGTCGCTTTCTGAAACTGCGCGACAAGGAATCGATCACGGACTACATCGGGCGGCACATCGATGAGGGACGGATCTTTGTCGGAGTCGAAGGCGACGAGCTCACCCTGCCCTTTGCGGTCGGCATCGTCGGCAACAAGCCGTTCATCTTTTCCTCGGATTTTCCGCATGAAGTCAACAACGATACCTGCAAGGCCGAGCTCGAAGAACTGGACGAGAATTCACGCCTGACCGAAGCCGACAAAGATGCCGTTCGTTACGTCAATGCGGAAAGATTCTACGGCTTGACCCATTCCTGACGTTCTGCACGGCGCCGTCGCGAACGGCGGCGCCGATCTTCTCTTTTCAGGATCTTTCGTCGTGACAACTTTGCGCCGCGCGACGGCGGCCCGCACTTAAATAGCAATGCTCGCAAGACCGGCTGCATATAAATGCCTCTAGTTTATCTCTGGCTTTTTCCTCTCGGCGTCGCCATCGGCGCCTTCGGGACGTTGATCGGCGCCGGCGGCGGGTTCATTCTCGTGCCGATTTTGCTAATCGTTTATCCGCATGAAGACACCGAGTTGATTACCAGCATTTCGCTTGCAGTGGTTTTCTTTAACGCGCTCTCCGGGTCATGGGCATACAGCCGCATGAAACGGGTCGATTATAAGTCCGGCATGATCTTCGCCGTCGCGACAATTCCCGGAGCGATTCTGGGCGCAGTATCTACGGCATACGTCCCACGCCACGCGTTTGACCTGATTTTCGCCGTTTTGATGATTGCCGCAGGAATTTTTCTCTGGTTTTCGGCCAAAGACGAGCACAGCCATCTGCCCGCCCAGCGAACGGAACAAACCGCATCTAAGAAATCGGCGTATTGGACGGTGCGCGACCTCGTCGATGCCGACGGCGTGCGCTACCATTATGAATACAATCAAACCATCGGTATCGTGCTCAGCGTCTTCGTCGGTTTCGCTTCGAGTTTGCTCGGCGTCGGCGGTGGTTTCATTCACGTTCCGGCATTGAGCCGTTTGCTTAATTTTCCGGTGCACATTGCCACGGCCACTTCCCATTTCGTCCTCGCCATCATGGCGTTGACAGGAAGTCTGGTGCACATTGCGCGGGGGGTCTTCGAGCACGGAGTTCGGCGTACGGCGGTTCTCGCCGTGGGAGTTTTGCTGGGCGCGCAGATCGGCGCGCGCCTGTCGAATCGAGTCGGCGGCAAATGGATCATCCGCGGCCTCGCTCTGGCGTTGATCTTCGTCGGTATTCGCTTGATCTGGTCCGAGCTCTGAAAATGGGATCAACCGGCCCCAGTGAAGTCCGACGCCCGTCAACGGCAACGACTTGAGCGATCTGTCATCTGGAATGAGAGATCTCCAGAGATCTGCTCGCTTACGTTGTTACGAAAACTTTGACAGCTGACTCGACCGTGATTTGCTGTTCGCGCATCGTTGCTTGCGATGATTGTGAGGACTCTTTCATGAAAATGATTTCTGATCTTCTGGGCAAACGGCTCTGCTATTATCGGTTGCTGTTCCCGATCTTGCTTGTTCATCTCCTGTCCCAAATGGCGACGGCGCAAGCGCCTACGAGCTTTCGCATCGCCAACGGCACCAGCGGCGAAAATCCCGCAGTGCTTTGGGTCGGCGTCGACCAGGGTTTTTTTCGCAAGCACGGTCTCAATGTCGAGGTCATCTACATGCGGGTGGGATCCCTCGCCGCTTCGGCATTGGTATCCGGCGATGTCAATGCAGTGCTCACCAGTTCCAATGCTGTGTTGAACCTTGCCGCCGGCGGTTTGGACGTCGTCATCATCGGCGCCCTTTTTCAACGGCCGGAGGGGGATTTCATGGCTCGCCCGGAATTGAAAAGACCCGAGGACCTGAAGGGCAAATTGATCGCCATCCAGAGTATCGGCGGCGGCGGGTGGGCGAACAATATGCTGGCGATGGATTACCTCGGTCTCGACCCGGACCGTGACAACATTCGCTTTATCGTATTGGGCGATCAGCCGTCCCGAATCCAAGCTCTTGAAACCGGTCGCGCTCAGGCCTCCTGGATGGGCTCGACCTTCAGCGCACCCCTCAAGAAAAAAGGCTACACACTGCTGGTGGATCTCAGCCGTGCGCCGATTCCCTACGTCGGTTCTTCCTTGGTGGTGCGGAAGAGCGCGGCGCATCAGGATGCGAAAACCTATGAGGCGTTGCTCAAAGGCACGATCGACTCGCTGCGGTTTTTTCAAAAGCCGGAAAATAAACCGGTTATCCTGCGGGTCATGGCGAGGCATCTGCGCCTTAACCGCATTGAAGACGCGGAAACCGGATACAACGCCATGGTGGCGGCGTACAGTAATGATCTCCGGCCTAAATCCGAGGGGCTGCAGAAGATCTACTCTATCTTAGCTCGAACGAATCCCAAGCTTTTGACCTTGAAACCGGAAACTATCCTCGACAGTACGTTCATTCAGAGGATTCAGTCGAGCGGCTACTGAGCGAAGACAGGGCTTTGCGATGGTCATCAGTGAACCTTTTTCAACAGTCTGCAAAGCCAGAGGCCACAACCCTGCGTGTCCTCGACGACAGGTGCTCGAGGAGATTAAAAGAGCGGGTTTTGGAAAAGAGATGAAAGGTCGAGATGAACGAGAGGCGACAAATTTACTGGGTGTCTTTTCTTTTCAAGTTGGAGTTTTTCAAGAGCCAGTTCTCGATCATTTTTCTTTTGAAGCGCCATTGATTACCGACTTTGAATGCTGGCAATTCCTTATCGGCCAATAACCGGTAGACCGTGAATTTATCGACGTTCAGGTATTCGGCCACTTGCTCCAGCGTCAGAAGTTGTTCGGGCATAGGTTTGTAGTCCTTTAATCAGCGTTTTGGAGCGTAAGCTTCCTTTACACTTTTGATTATTGGCCCAAGCGGCCGATTTTGGGGATGAATTCATATTTCAAATAAACGAGAATAGCAAGTGCCCACCTTGAGTCAAAAAGAGCCTAACTCGACGTGCGCCTCCGCGCTTCAATTTTTTTAGAAATTGAGCGCAGCGTGCCCGAAGTTGTTGCTCAGGGCTACTTCGCGGCGCAGATCGTGATTTCGACCAGGGTTCCGGGGGTGAGCACAGCACCCACCGCCGTGCGCGTCGGCAAGTTGGAGCGATCCACCCATGCCATCCATGCCGCGTTCATCTCGTCTTTGAGAGCGGCATCGGCCATGTAGATAGTTGCGCTCACAATGCGCGATTTGTTGGTGCCGGCCTTGGCCAGAACCGCGTCGATCTTTTTCAACACCTCCGCAGTCTGTCCTTTCATGTCCAAAGACTTGTCGTCCGCCACCGTACCTGACAAGAAAACCAGATCACCGAAGACCGCCGCGCTGCAATTCCATTCACGTGGATTGATGCGCTGAATTTCCATTTTCTTCTCCTACGTCAGGGGCGACCGCCGGTCGCCCATGACTACACATTCTTCCTTTTGCTATGGCCTGTTCTAAATGGATGGCCGTCTTTCGTGCCATTTCATGTGTTGTTGATAGGTATACCCGGCGCGCAAAACGCTCGGCTCATCGAATGGTTTTCCGACGAGCTGCAGCGCAATCGGCAGTTGATTCTCGGAAAATCCGCACGGTACCGACAAAGTCGGCAAACCGGTCAGATTGAACGGGCCGTGATATTCCGGAACGACGTGCTTGAAAAGAGTATCGATCGGTCCGACGTCTTTCACGCGTGGCGCCGGACCCGCCTGATTGGGCAGCGCGAGACAGTCGATCTTAGTGAATACCTCCGCCAGTTCGGCGCGACACCGGCTGCGAATCCGTTGTGCCTGAATATAATCGGCGGAGCCCGTGAGCAATCCCAAATAAATTCGCGCGCGCCGCTGGGGCGCGCCGGTTTTCAGCACCGTCGCGGCGTCGCTTTTGTGCGCCGCCCAGAATTCGTTGTAGTAAATGACAGCGTTTGCGATGGTCGCCAAATGAAGGGTCGGCACTTTTACTTCTTCAATGCGCGCACCCAAAGCTTTCAATTCTGCAATCGCCTCTTCGACCCGCTGCAAGACAATCGGATCCGTGCGCGGCGCGCATTCGTCGATATAGGCTCGCGGCACTCCGATCGCCATGCCTTTTACATCCTCCCGGAGCACGCCCGTGTAATCGACCACCGCCATGCTGCTCGACGTCGGATCCCTGGAATCGTGACCGGCGATCACGTTCAGCATGTGGGCGAGATCTTCCACCGCGCGCGCCATCGGTCCGCAATGATCCAGCGACCAGCTGAGCGGCGCTAAGCCGAATCGGCTGACCCGGCCGTACGTCGCCTTCAAGCCGGCGAGACCGCAAAACGCGGAAGGATTGCGAATCGAGCCTGCGGTGTCCTCGCCAAGCGAACCGAGGCATAACCCGCCGGCTAGCGCGGCGCCCGAGCCAGTGCTCGATCCGCCTGTGATGTGTTCAGTGTTCCATGGGTTGCGCGGCAGCGGCAGGTCCTGATCGGGAAGACTGCTCATGTGAAGCTTGCCCATGATGACCGCGCCGGCTTCGCGCAATTTTCTGACGGCCGTAGCATCACCGACACCCTTCGTGAACTGGCGAATGCGCGCCGGCGCGCCCTCGACGTCCAACTGGTCTTTGACCGCGATCGGAATGCCGTGCATGGGTCCGCGCCATTTTCCCTGCTGAATTTCCCCCTCAGCCTGACGTGCATCTAACATGGCGCGCTCAGCCATCAAGTTTATATAGGCGTGCAGCTTTCCGTCGACGGCCTGGATCCGATCGAGCACCGAGCGGGTCAACTCGACTGGCGAGAGCTCGCGGTTTTTGATGAGCTGCTGCGCTTCATGAATTGTCAGATAGTAGAGCGGCTTTTCTGCGACTGCCATAGCAACCCTCCTTTGCGTTTCAATCGGGGCGGGCTCTCACTTCGTTCCGAGATGACAGCAAGAAGTCGATTAGCAAGCAATGGTTGTCATTTCGACGGACGAGAAATCTTTCTTAAGTTTTCACTTCCCCGTCCATTCCGGCCGAAACACGGGGCCGGGCTCTTCAGCGCCGAGATTCACCGAGTGGAGCTGCCTTAAGTTCTCCATGTAAAGCTCAATGATCTCGCCGAACTCTGTTAGGTCGCCTTCCTTCGCTTGCAAACCTTCACGGCGCAAAACGGCCAAAAGATTCTCCTCAATCAGTTTATTCATCTATTATTCCTCCGAGACGGACGGCTCAAATTTATTTGCTCGTGAGCTTTGCTACTCGTGGCGAGCAGCCTTCAATCGGCTATTTTGGACCCTGATTGCCGTCGACTGTATCGTCTTGACGCAATTTCCGTCAAGCTCTCGATAATCAGTCCTAAGTTAAAACTCGCATCTCTGGTTAGAATTGGGCATCTTTTGTCATGCTTTCAGCGGTAGAAGCACCCGCAAGCTCGATGGTTCTCCGTTAACTCACAGTTTTACTACGGGCATATCGATTGCTCCCAAACCGACCCGGGATGCCCGTACCCAACCATAACATTGCGAATGCGAAGTCATGTCGAACTCTCTTTCGAGTTTAAGATCCCGACTGATTCTTCTGCTCTTCACGGCGATGATCCCAGCGCTGGCTTTAATGCTCGATAGCGCGGCTAAATATCGCGATCTTACAGCAACGCAAACCAAGCAAAATGTTCTTATGGCGGCCCGCGCCATCGCTTCCGAACAGGATCGAGCCCTGGACAATGCTCATGAGTTTCTCGTCACGATCTCTCGGGTGCCACAGATACACGAGATGAATCGAGCGGCATGCAGCAAAATCCTCGCAGGCCTGCTGGAACCGCGTTACGCCGATTTGGTCGTTACCGATCGGAGCGGCAATCGCGTATGCACCGCATTAGCCCGGGACAACTCTCTCGCAAGCTCCGTCAGCCGAGATCACAGCCGCAGCATCGAGGCCCGCGATTTTACCGTCGGCACGATACGGCGTCATGCTTCGAAAAAAACCCTTCTTGATGTGACTTATCCCCTACTCGATGGACCAGGCATGATCCGTGGAGCTGTTTCTGCGGTTTTGGATTTGTCTTGGATGAGCCGGATGACGGCCGACACACACCTATATCCCGGTGCGACATTCACGCTGCTCGGCAGTAACGGCGATATACTCCTGCGTTACCCGAATGACCAGGAATGGATCGGAAAAACGATCATCGCCGACGGCTCACCGCTGAGACTCTTTTCTTCCGAAAACGGAACTGTCGAAGCCGTCGGTCCGGACGGAACTCGCCGGTTGTTTGGCATAAGCCGGTTGAAAAACTCCGTCGGCGGAGAAACAACGTATGCCGCCGTCGATTTACCGGTAGACATAGCCTTCGCGAGAACCCGGGAAATTCTTGTTCATCAGTTAATCGCTTTGGCGATCCTTTCGGCGATTATTCTTGGTTCCACGTGGTTCGGCACGGATATCCTGGTGCTGCGCCGGATCCGCGACATTATTGCAGCGACGAAAAAAATTGCCGCGGGAGACTTACGCGCTCGAACAATTTTAGTCCATGACAATACCGAGCTCGGACAAATGGCGCAGGCGTTCGATCATTTAGCCGAATCTTTGGAGAGACGCGAAGCGGAGGCGGTGGACTCCAGCAGGCAGATACATCAGCAACGCCAACAACAAGAAGCCCTTTACGATCTCAATCGCGGCATCACTTCGACACTGGACGTCGAAAGCGTTCTTAGGATTCTCCTCGATCACATCGCGCTGCTCTTCTCTTCGTTTACCGTTACCGTGAGTTGGATCAACCCGCAGACCAGGACTCTTGAAACGATCGCATCTCGAGAAGGGACAGGAAGCGAACTCTCTGATCGCGATTTGCTCGGCGCCGACTCGCTGCCGCTGCTCGTTTTGCAGCGGCAGACTCTGCTCAGCATTGCTGATGGCCGGATGGATGCCGGAGCCGCGGATCCCGACATTTTTCTCCGTCACGGCTGGGTATCATATCTTGGCCTTCCACTGATGGTCAAAAATGAAGCGCTGGGTGTTCTTTCGTTTTACAGGCGCAATCGTCACGAATTCACCCGCGATGAAACTACTTTTCTAAGCGCGCTTGTCAATGAAGCGGCGGTCGCCATCCACAATTCTCAGCTCTTTGAGCAAACCAGACAGCAGGCTCTGGAGCTGGAAAAATCAAATAAAATCAAAGACGAGTTTCTCGGCGTTATGTCGCACGAGTTACGCACACCCCTCAACATCATCATGAATTACTCCGAGGCCCTACGCATGGGCACCTTCGGTGAGATTAGCCCGGACCAAGCACGCGGCACGGACAAAATCCGGCAACAAGCGAGTCACCTGCTCTCGTTGATTAATGGCATCCTGGAAATCACAAAAATAGAAAGCGGGACAGTCTCGGTTGAAGCACATTCGGTCGATCTAAAAAGCTTTTTGGCGGAGCTAAAATCGGACTACATGCTACCGCTGGAAAATGGTGTTGCGCTGGTATGGGCCGAGACCGGTGAGCTGCCGAGCATGATCACTGACCAACTGAAACTCAAACAGATTGTGACCAATTTAATCAATAACGCGATCAAGTTCACCGAAGAGGGCTCGGTCACTGTCTCGGCCGGCATTGCGCCCGACAAAAGTAGAGTCGAAATCCATGTCTCCGATACAGGCCCGGGAATGCCCGTAGAACTGCTGCCATTTATCTTTGATAAATTTCGGCAAATTGACAGTGCGACAACCAGAAACTACTCCGGCGCCGGCCTCGGTCTCTACATCGTCAAAAACTTTGTCAGTATTCTGGGCGGCACGATCGACGTACATAGCAAGGTCGGTGAAGGATCGGTGTTTACCATTAGCTTTCCAGTCGCGCTGGACAGCAGAGAAGCAGAAAAAGCACCCGCACTGCCGAATACAGCCGAGCTCCGTACCCTCGCCTAGGAGAGACAGAAATGAGGATTTCGATATTCTGGCGGCTCATTATAAGTCACGCAGGAATTTTGCTGCTCTCCGGCGCGGCCTGCTTCTACTCAATTATGCAGTTGGGATACTTGAGCGAAGCCGCCCGGAGCACGCTCGATACCAACCAGCGGATCATCGCTTATCAGGAAGGCCTGACCGAGGCGTTCCTTTCTGAAGTGCGTTACGGCGGCAAGTATCTCATCGGTCATACCGAGGCCCGGCACGATCAACTGCTTCAGTTCAAGAGGGAATTCGTCAATTATCTCGAGCTTCTCAAGCGGCTCGGGCAGTCCGAATCCAGTTCACTCTCGGCAATCGAGCGTTTGCACGACCAATACCACGACCTCTTCGACCGTGAAGTGACGTACATCCGTACCAATCAAACCTATGCCCAGAGCCGTTATCAGCAAGAGCGTGATAAAATTGTCGAAAGCACAGTTGGCGAGCTCGATCTTCTCAAAGCGCAACTCCGGACAAGATTGAAAAGTAAGCTCGAGAATATCGATCAGGCTGCCCGTACCGCACGGAAAATTTCAATCGCAACTACGCTCGTCTTGTTGATTGTGGGTTTTTTGATTTCGCTTACGGTCAGTCGGAGCTTGGACGGCTCGATGATCCAAGCAGCGCCGGCGCATGTGACCGGCGCTCCTCGGATTGACGCGACGTCAGTCAAGCGCACGAACGTTGCTGAGCGGGTGCGGAAACGGCTGATGAGCCAGGCACACCATTTGACCGTATTGAGCGAAAGTCTCATGGCGGCGAGAAGCCGTCGCTCTGTCAGATCGAAAAGCCCCACATTGAGAAAGGAGAACTGAATGAACAGCCTGACTAAAACGCCGAAGACGTTTCAGGACGCGATTCATGCTTTGCGCGCTTTTGTGGGATTCATACTTCTGAGCGCCTGCTTTATCGTTGGATGCGCGACTGGAGATCGCGGTAGGAGTACGGATTCGGCGTTGGCGCCGATCGTACAAACGCCATCGGACTTCGAAACTGCGCTAAAACAGAATCAAGCGGCGCTGGTCGGGACCAAAGGAGCCGAGGACCTGGCGCTGTACAATATCGGCGTCATTCTGGCGCATCCAGCGAATCCCAAAAGGGATCAAACCAAGGCGATCAATTCTTTCAAAGTCTTGGTTGCAGAATATCCCCGCAGCGTCTACGCGGAACCATCCAAGGTATGGATTGACGTTCTCGAACAGCAGCGCAAACTCAAAGAGGAACGACAAAAGCTTATCGAGGAAAAGCGCGGCTTGACGCGCGAAAAGGAAATGCTGGTGCAAGAGCGACAAAAGCTTTACTACGAGAATGAAAAATCGCAGCAGCTCGATATGGAAATTGAAAAAAGACGGCGCCAGTCGTTACGCCGTTAACTCGCCGCACTCTCTCTGCAGAGTCACCATCGATTTAGATCAGTCCGATTCTTTGCGTTTATGTCAGATCATGCGCTGCTCCAATTTCTGGCTTGGTGATACTCCCCACAACGGCGAGCCTGGCACAGATGATACAGCGGTGCCGCTTCTAGCGCGGCTGCGCGATGACATCGACGACCGCCGGTTTGCCGTTTTCGACGATTTCGATCGCTTTATCCAAGGTTGGGCCGAGCTGATCGGGCTCCGTGATCGGACCAAAACCATCGACGTGAAGCCCCCGCGCAATCGTCGCCAGATCCGGCGCCGGCTCTTCGATGCGGATGCCGATGCCCTTGTTCTCCACCGGCCGTTGGCGCGCCCGCGCCATCCGCTCCTGATGCTCTTCGTCATTGTAGTAAGAACGGTTGTTGAGCACGACCACGAGCAAAGGAATCTGGTACTTGGATGCCGTCCAGAGCGCGTTGGAGGTCATCAAGAAATCGCCGTCGCCTATGATTCCGACGCACAGACGGCCGCTCTCCTTGAAACCGAGTGCTGCGCCGATCGACGAAGGCAATCCATAACCGACGCCGCCGCCGCGGCCACCGCCCATACCATGTGCCGGCTCAGTTACTTCGATCGCTTCGCGCCAACGCCGCCCATGCGCGGAGACCAGCGCCCAGGATTTTCCTTGCACTCGTTTGTTGATCTCGCCGAACAAGCGCGCTTGTGAGACTGGCTTTTCGTTCCAGGTTTTTTCTATCCAGTCCTGGCTCTTTTTTCGCGTGTCGCGGTAAATCCCTTCGATCTTTCGGCGCCGTTCTTGGACTTGTTTGGCGGAGTCTTTATTGGCGGTCAGCCGTTCGCGGACCTGTTCGAGCAGCTGCGGCAGCACGACCGCTGTATCGGCTGCCATTGGCACGTGCACGGGTAAGAGCCACATGTTGTCGCTGACCCAGCTCTGCCGTTCGAGATCCAGTAAGGTGATGTGAATCACTTTGCAGCTCGGCGCAATGATCGGCGCAAAGTTGCCGCGCTCGCGCACCGATGGGCCGAGCGGCACGCCTAGACTCGGCACATCGAGCGCCAAAACAACATCAGCTCCGCGCAATGCCTCTTCCCGCGCATTGGTCAAGTTCAATGGGTGGGTGCTCGGGAAAGCGAAACGGCCATCAGAATCGATCACCGCCGCGCCGAGCGCTTCCGCCAAATCAAGTAGCGGCGGCAGCGCCTTGGGATTACGGCCGACTTCCCCCGCAACGATCACCGGCCACTCAGCCTCGGCCAACAGACGCGAGGCGTTGCGTAGCGATTCTGGATTCGCACCGGGCCCGGGCGGCGGCCGAAACAGCTGCGCATGGGGCACGATCATCGGTTTGTTCACTTTCGCTTCCTGAACATCTGTGTCCAGGCAGATGTAAACCGGCCCTTTCGGCTCGGTCATCGCGATACGGTATGCTTTGAGGAACGATTCCGCCACGGCGTCCACGGAATTGGGCTGGTCGTCGAATTTGACGTACTCGCGCACGGCGTTGCCTTGCACCAAGGCGGTGTGCACCCAGTCGGTGGAGCGGCGGTTTGTGGTGTCGAGCGGACCGCCGCCGCCAAGGTTGAGAATCGGCGTGCGATCGCACCAGGCGTTGAAAATCGCCATGCTGGCATGCTGCAAGCCGACAATATCGTGCAACCCCGTGGCCATGATCTGGCCCGTCGCGCGCGCGTAACCGTTGGCGAGCGCCACGGCGATCTCTTCGTGCGTGCACATGATCATCTCCGGCCCTTTGCCGCTCTCAAAGTTCACCAATGAATCGTGTAGGCCGCGGTAGCTCGCGCCGGGATTGAGCGCGATATATTTAATCCCCAGCTCGCGCAAGACTTCGACCATCAGATCGGAGCCGTACTGCGCGTTGCTCTTGCGGCCGATGCCCGCCACCCAGATTTCCGCACCGCCTTTTGCTTCTGCCATGTCTCCTCCCGCGTTCTAATTTCGAATTTGCTCGATGTTACCGGGCAAAACTGATCCACCACGAAGATCACGAAGCAAACGGAGATCGTAAATACGCCATTTCTGAACCTTCGTGCTCTTCGTGCCTTCGTGGTGAACTATTTTTTTCTATCGTCCCAACCGTTCCAGCGTCGCGACGTAATCGCGCACACCTCGCGCTACGTCGTAGGCGGGCTCGTAGCCGAGATTTTTTTCCGCCGCCGAGATATCGAACACACAGTAACTCTGTTTGCTCCGACCCAGCTTGCTCGGGCCGGGCCCGAGCTCGATTTTATGCTCTGGAAACAATTTGGCCGCGGCATTCAAAAAATCCCTCGGCGTCGAAGCCTTGCCCGTGCCAATATTGAAAATCCATTCATTCGGAGCAGCGGCTTTCAGAGCGAGATAAACAGCGCGACCCACATCGCCGACATAAACCGCATCGTTCAACTGATCGCCGCCCTGCGCGATCACCCAGCTTTCCCCGCGGCGCGCTTTCTCGATCAGTTGTCCGTAAAATGACAGCGGGCCGTGACGCGCTTCCTTTCCCGGCCCGTAGATCGACACGAAGCGCAGCGCAATGAATCCGATGCCGTAGGTTTCTCGGTAATAACGGCCGAGCTCTTCGCAGCAGAGTTTGATCGAGCCGTACAGATCCGCGGGCCGCTTCGGATAATCCTCGCGCACGGGCTTACATGTGGGCGGCGCATACTCACCCATGATTTCACCGTAGGCCGCCTTCGAGCTGGTGAAAACAACGCGTTTGATCCCCTTCTGGCGCGCGCTTTCCAAGACGTTGATGGTGCCGTCGAGACCGACCTTCACCGCAAGCCGCGGATCGGCCTCCGCCGGTTCCGGCATCAACGCTGCGAGATGGGCGATATGCGTGATCTGATGCCGATCGATAATGTCTTCCAATGTCGTGCGGTCACAAATATCGCCGATTTCGATATCGACCCGATCCTTGATGTCGGCCATCAGAGTGAGATCCATCCGATTGTCCATCAGCACTGGTCGCAGACCGTCCTGCACCATCAAGCGCGCGGTTACCGCGCCGTTTACGCCGAGACCGCCGGTAATCAGAATTCGCATTTTCAATTCTCGATGAGAATTTCTTTATCCGGTTTGGCGCGCCTTTGTCCAGCGGCAGACGCGTAGTTTCTAGGTCCTTGTTTGTAGTTTCTAGTTTTCGGTTAACGCAAAATGCGCCCCCCATCCCCGCGCTCGCGTCTGAGGGGGGAACCAGAACGCGAAACCAGAAATTAGATACCGCCTTGGGTCTGACGCCAGACAGTAGACGCGAGACTCTCAATATATTGATATGGTTGACACCGATTCGCTTCGCTTAGTACAACGAGAACAAAGAAGGAGAGAAAAATGGCCGATAAAAATAGCTGGCAACCGCCCGAATTTGTCTCCCGCGACCGCTGCGTCAAAGACACTGAAGAAATCCTCGGCATGCCTGACCTGCCCATAAGAAGCACTGAGGATATTTTCCGCATCAGCACTCTCGGCATGGATTGGGATCTGGGCATGGTCGTGCACGAGCCGGTGGATTCTCGCAAAATTCCCACTGGCGCGGACGGCAAGAAAGCCGGATTTTTTTTGTTGCACGGCGGCTCGAGCGATTTCAAAGGCATCGAGCGTCACGCCAAGCTGCTCGCGCAGAAATTTGGCTTTCGCGTCATCGCCGGCACGTTTCCCGGACGATTTTATTTTCCCGATGCCAGCCGCGACTGGCCGGATGACACGATCCACGCCGACGGCACCGTGCGCACACCGATCTGGAAACAGGACGAATTGATCACGCCGGATCAGTACGAGGTCGTCAGGGATCCGTCGAAGCGCAACCGCTACGGCACCCGCACTCTCGCGCGGGCCAAGCCGGAGACGAATTTCTGGTTTCGCATGGCGGCGTGGCCCGCGGCGTTCGAAGAGGGCATGATCGAAGCCTGCCGGCGCCACTTTCCGGAAAAAGAATTTTCCGTTTATGGCCAGGGGCACTCCACCGGGGGCCCTTTCGTCTGCATGTTGTCCCAGCGCATTCCCAATATGGCCGGCGTCTGCGCCACCGAGAATTCCCCGTTCGGCTATATCTGCCGAGAGCGCGACATTTGGGGCGGCGACATGGGCAAGATCAGCGGCTATGAAAAGCCCGAGAAGAAAGGCAAAGGCCGCTCCGATCCTTTCAATGAGCTTTACATCCGCACCTGGCGCGATCTCGCCCGCTACCTCGGCCCCGAATCGCTCGGCCAGGAGGGACCGGCGGCGCTGATGCGCCTGCCGGCGATCATGGAAGACGTGTTAGACGCTTGGGAAAAAGCTAAGAACCGTCCGCAGTTCAAAGCCGAGTACATCGTCACCCATGCCATCACCGACTCGCTGGCCGAAGGCGCCCGCGTGAGCGCCGCGCGATTGAAGATGAACAAAGATGAAACGGATGCGCTGGTAAACCGCTTCGTCGGCTACACGCGTGAGCTATCCGGCGCAAATGTAAAACCCGTGCCGCCGTTTCTCTTCGAGATTTCTAAAGACAGCCGCGACCACAGTCCGGAAGTTTACGCCGAAGCCATCATGCCCGCTTTCCGTGCCATGAAACCCGCGCCAAAAATTGGCATTACCCGTTTCGGCGCCGGCGTGCACAGTTTCTGGAAAGCGGAAAAAGATCTGCCGGCCGGCATCGTGCCGTCGGTGATCAAATCATGGAAGCAAGCTGTGACCGAGGGATATTTTGTTAATCGGGCTTAGATGATGAGGAGACACGAATGAAAATCGCTCTTTACTACGCGCCCGCCACCTGCGCGCTCGCACCTTACGTAACATTGACCGAAGCCGGCGCCGATTTTGAAGTCCGACCGCTAGATTTTCGCAAACGGCAGAATTTCACGCCCGAGTACCTGAAGATCAACCCGAAGCACAAAGTGCCTTCACTGGTCGTCAACGGCAAGATCCTGACGGAGAACGTTGCCATCCATCAGTGGGTGCATCAAAATTTTCCCCACGCGAAGATCCTGCCCGCGGATCCGTGGGACCAGTTGCAGGCGATCGCGCTGCATAGCTGGTGCGCGAGCGGCATCCATCCCTATCTCAGTCGGATCAACAACCCGGCCAAAGTCTGCGATACGGCGGGCTCGTCAGACAGCGTCGTCAAAGTCGCGACGGAATTTCTCTTCGAGAACTTCAAGATCGGCGACGATTTGCTGGCCGGACGTGAATACTTCTTCGACGATTTCACCGCTCCCGATGCGCATTTTTTCTGGTGCTGCCGCCGTGCCACCCAGTTAAAGGTAGACATCTCAGGTTTTTCCAACGTCGTTTCGCATTTCAAACGCATACAAGAACGCCCGAGCGTCAAGAAGCTGCTCGCCTACGAAAAACAATTGAATGAAGGCTTTGCGAAAACGGCCTAGTCGAGTTGCACAAAGTTTAGGCCGAGCAGCAGATCATTTCGCCCTGCCCTTCGAAGTCAACAAAGGGTCTCCGTTGAAACGGGCGCCGCAATCGAGGACAACTCCGATTTGCACAGAGGAACCGCAGAGCGCTTTCGTTAGCGCACTGATTGCCCTTGCCTTCAGCCTTGCGGCAATCGGCGGCATCGACTACGGCTGGAACAGCAGAAAACGGACTTAACAACGATGTGTTTCACGCAAGGGGGAAGCAAATTCATGGGTTCAGTCAAATCGTCCGTAAAAGGATGGCATACCGCAGGAACGCTGCTGGCATTTCTGCTCGTCATCCTTCTGCAAGCGCAAGTTGGCTGGCCACAGGAAATCGCTCCACCGAAACTCGACGAGGAATTCGGCAAGCAGGAAAAGATCTACCGCAGCCGTGGCGCCGACGTTCCCAGCGGCTACGTCACCAACCGAGGGCTCTCGGATTACGCGTCGCTTCTTCCCTCCGGCTTCTGTGACATGCTCGGCCGGTTGAGTAACTCGGACCGCTGGCTGGATATCGGAGCTGGCGACGGACAAGCGGTACTTGACTACTACGCGTCAGAACCCAAGGCGGCGGCTGAAAAGTGCGGCCGGTCCGGCACCAGGGCGCGCGCGGTAGCAATGTCGATAGAAGACCGCCGGACGAAGAAGTGGCAACTGCAGGCCGCGATTCTCGGTGGCGACCGTATACAGTATCTCTCAGGTAAGCGCCTGCGCGACTATTCCGTCGAGGAGCTGGGAAAATTTCAGCTCATTACCGACGTGTACGGCGGATTTTCCTATACCGAGGACTTGTCCCGATTCATCGGCAAGGTGCTGAGTTTGCTTGAGGTCGGCGGCGCTTTCTACACACTGGTGCAAAACGTGCAGTTAGAGAATGGCAAGGACAAACCCAGCTCCTCGTTTCAAACCGAGTTGGTGGATTCAGCCGGCCGCGACATAAAAATGTGTTCTTGGCTGAAGCAGACCCCCTGCGTGAACGTCGGCTGCGAGTCGAAGAACGATTGGGACACGCCGACCGAGCTGGTAAACATCCACAAGATTTGCAGCGACGTTTCTGTCCGGCCCACGAAACTGTTGAGGTACGAGGCAGGGAATCCTCCTAGGAGGCGATTCCAATTAGAGCCATAGGCGTCGTGGAATCAACGCCGACAGCGCCGCATAGCTCTCAATTGCCGCTTGAACATTCCAGCCGAGTTATGAAAGGGAGCGGCTTATGAAACGAAGCATTGAACGCATTCTCACGACCCATGTCGGCAGCCTGCCGCGGCCGGCGGATTTACGCGCCATGTGGGCGAAAAAAGACCCGACCCCGGAGGACGAAACAGCGCTACAAACCCGACTGCGCTCGGCGGTCGGTGAGGTCGTGCGCACGCAGAAAGACGTAGGCATCGACATCCCCAACGACGGCGAGTTCGGCAAGCCCATGCGCGTGTCCACCGACCGGGGCGCGTGGGGCAATTACATCTTCGACCGGATCTCCGGCTTCACCTCGACTTCAGCCGAGACTATTGCACCCGATACTGCCAAACCCGGCGCAACCATGCGCATCGTCGGCGTGCGCTGGGAGCAGCGCGAGTTCGCCGAATTTTACGCCGACACCGGCTTGGGTGCACCCAGCACGGCCGCCCTGCGCCCGACTTGCACCGGCCCGATCGCTTATACCGCGAAGCAATTTTTGCGCGACCAGCTCGTCAACTTAAAGCTCGCCGCCAACGCCGCGGGGATCGAAGAGGCCTTCGTCAGCGCCATTGCGCCCGGCAGCCTGGAAATGTTCTGCCGCGATCAGAACAGCTACTACCCGAGCACCGAGAAATTCCTGGAAGCGATTGCCGATGCGATGCGCGAAGAGTATCGCGCCATCGTCGATGCCGGCTTCATTTTGCAGCTCGACGACCCTGGTCTCCCGGGTGCCTGGGACATGCTCGATCCCCGCCCGAAGATCGAAGAATACCGGCGCTATGCGTCACAGCGGGTTGAAATTCTAAATCACGCCCTCGAAAACATCCCCCTCGATCGCGTCCGCTATCACATCTGCTGGGGCAGCTGGCACGGCCCGCACACCACCGATTTTCCCCTGCGTGACATCGTCGATGTGATGCTCCGTGTCAACGCTCAGGCCTACTTGGTCGAAGCCGGCAACGTTCGCCACGAACATGAAATCAAAGTATGGCGCGACGTGAAGCTCCCCGCCGGAAAGATTCTTATTCCCGGTGTCGTCAGCCATTCCACCGACCTCGTCGAGCATCCGGAACTGGTGGCCGACCGCATCATCGCGTTCGCCGAAATCATCGGCCGAGAAAACGTCATCGCCGGTACCGACTGCGGCCTCGGCGGCCGCGTCCATCCGCAAATCGCCTGGGCCAAGCTCCGCGCCCTGCACGATGGCGCGGCGATCGCGAGCAAAAAGCTGTGGAGTTGAATTCAAAAAGTGCCTTTGCGGGATGAACCAACGGAAAGCAAGAAAGGAAAAATCCAAAGTATGCCCCTTGTTTCTTGACATGCTGCCGGTCGTGGCGCGCACAAAACCTGCGGCGTGAATGACGAGAAGAAGGTAGTTGTCTCTCCGCCGCACGCTACACAATCATTGAAGATTGGGCCTGTACAATGCGGCGACACTGCGTTAGCTAGACTTAGAACGAAAGGTCGGAATCGGTCGGGATGAAGTCGCTGAATCCGCTAACTTTATCGCTCGTATTCCTGATTCCGCAGATCCTCACGATTCGATCTTCTCTCGCGACCACCGTAGCTGTTCTGAAGACACAATCACAGATTGTTGCGGGCGCCGACAGTATGGGGCTGTTCGTTACCGGGAAAAAGCGCATCAGCCATCGCTTTTGCAAAATACACCAGGTTCACGAATTCTTTATTGCGAATGCCGGTTTTTACGATACCCGAGCCGGTCAGCGATTGAATATCACCGAGATAGTAAGAAGCGTTACGAAGAAAGGCGATCCGCTTGCAGGCTCTGTGAATCGCTCGAGCAGCGCCATCGTCAGCGCTCTCTCGCAGGCTCTATCCGACGCCAGGAAAGATGATGCGCTGTACAATTTACTCCTACGCGGCAATGTGGTGACTTTTTTTTTCGGATTCGAGGACGGAATGCCGGCTGCGTACGTAGACCGTACTATCATCACGCCGCGCGAACAGTCGAGCACGCCTTTAATCGAGAGCACTCAAGAGAAGTGTGGGCCTTCGTGCATCCCGCCTGACGGTCATCCGTATTTGATCTATACACAGAGTGAAGCCATGGACGATTTTCGTTCCAAGAACCCCAATTTATTGCGGCATGATCCGGTGGCATTTGTTCGAAGCGCGATTCTTTCCGATATTGCAGCAAACAAAAATCGCTCGGGTCCGCCCGTGGATATTCTGCGGCTCGACCAGAGCGGCCCAACGTGGATCGACAAGAAACCGAATTGCCCATAGAGGCGCGCTCGTGTGTCAGCATCCTATGAAACAAAAAAAATAAGTTATTGTACGACAGCGCAAAAATGTTTTAGCAAACCAAGTCCACGATGGTTTACCGGTTGTAACATAAGCACGGCGCATCTCTAGGAAGGGTTGACGTTCTATGGACATTGTCAGAGTCGCCTATCGCGACGACGATCGGACGCCGGTCATTTACTGCATCAAAGAAATGGGGGCAAAACACTACGGCATCGACGTCGAGGTGTTGAAAATTAAAGATTACGGCGAGTTTGAAGCTTCGCTTTTCAACGACACGGCCGATGTGTTGATTGACCACGTGGAATTTCTTTACGCGGAAGCAACAAAAGGCAAGAAAATCACTTTCTTTTGCGCCCCGAGGATCGTTCGCGGTTTGGATTTGATGGTGCCCGAACACGTCGAGAACGTCAGCGAATTCGCAGGCAAAAGTATGGCGGTACGGGATTCGGGACGACCTCATACGGTGACGCTCTGGCTGAGAATGATGGGATTGGAAGGCAAGGTAGGAGTGCCAATTTTTAAAGATGCGGACGTGGGAAGATGGGGGCAGTGGAAAAAAGTCATAAGTGGAGAGTGCATCGCTTGCTTTATGGATCCGCTCTACCAAGAAGAGCCCTTGAAAGCCGGTTTAAAATTCCTTCCGGTCCCCGATCTCGCCGTGATCAGTCATTACGCCCAGGCATGCACCGCCGAGTTCGCGCGCAAAAAATCCGCCGTGCTAAAAAATTACGTGAGATCGGTCATTCACGGGATTTGCTGGATGAAGCATCGCAGGCAGGAAGCCATGAAGGTTGTCACGGGAGAGCCGATGCGGCGGATGAAAATCAGCGATGCACATGAAATGGAAAGACATTTTGACGCGATCGTCAGCAAGCTTCAGATCAAACCCTATCCGACATTGGAAGCGCTCTCTGCTACTTACGAAATAGCTTGTCAGGAGTACGGCGCCAAAGGCCTAAATCCAATGGCTCTCTGGGACATGCATTGGGTTAAGGAGCTCGATGATGAAGGCTTCATCGACGCACTAATCCAGGACATGACCTGACGCAGAAGCAGCAGAAGGTCACTTCGCTGTAGCGGCGCGGGCGTACGACCAGTCGCGAACTTTAGAAATGTCGGGGACGGCATCGGGCTTCAGTTTGAGTGCGGAGGCGGCAAATTCCATCGCCTGCCTGATCACAGCGTCATCGACAATCATATTGTCCGGCATGTGGCTGACCAAAAATTCGTAGCTCTTGGTGGCTTCCTCTTCCGGCACGTCGAGATAGCTTTTCAGGAAAGGTATCATTTCGGATTTTCGTTGCTTGACGTCCCGCACTCCGCCGGCCAGGCCGCGCAGAACGGCCAAAACCAACTCGCGGTTGGCGACGAAATACTCTGGCGAACCGGAGATCCCGTTCATCGGATAGCGCACCAAATCCGGAGCCCACGCTAGACGATTGTAACCTTGCCGTTCAGGCGCGTAGTTTAAAGGTATCGTCATCAGCGCCGCATCGACGAACCCCGCTCCCATGGCGTTGCTGCGCGTCTCGCTGCCGCCGACTGCCAAGTAAGTCACATCGCGATCCGGATCGAGACCGCTGCGCGTCACCATTTCTCGAACCAGCAGAGTGCTCATGCCGCCCAATGAGCTCACGGCGATTTTTTTGCCTTTCAAATCACTCATACTTTTGATCTGCGGGCGGCCGACCAGAACGTAGGGCGCGTTATCAACATTGACGGCTATCGTACGAATGGGCAGCCCGCGAACCGCGGCCAGGATCGCGGTAGGGATAACGCTCATGAAGTTCAGTTCGCCCGCCATGGTGGCCTTGATAATGACGTCGCTCTGGCGAATCGTGATTAATTTGAGATCCAGCCCCTGTTGCTTGAAGTGGCCTCGTCGAATGCTCGTTTCAAAGATCACTGTCGTTAAGCTTTTTCCTGTGAAACCCAGGGTCACCGGTCGAAGCTTTTGGCAGAATCCTGCCGCGGGTAAAAAAATCGTGACGAGGCCGATGAAAAGCACCAGGCCAAATCGTTTCATGACAATAATCCTTGACTGTGATTTCGCCGCGCGACGATGTCCACTCACACCTATGTAAGGTGATCCGAGAGCCGCTTTAACGTTTAGCGATTTCATCCAATAACGAAAAATCATAAATTTGCTCCAGCTTGGGCGGTTCTTTCAAGCCCATGTCGCGCTGGGTCAGCTCGAAGTCGAGTTTATTGGCATTGGCCGACGGTCTGCCGTCTACCGACCACGAGCCTGCAACATGGTCGTAGAGATATCCCGCTTCTTCCGCGTTCAGGGCGAATTGCTTCATATACACCGGCACAACCCGCTCTTTTTGCGTCGCAGCGATCCGGAGTCCTTCCAATGCGCCCTGGACCGCCGAGCGCATGACGTCGCGCTTATTCTGCAAACTGGCGATGGCAGTGCCCAACCCGCCCGACGACAATTCAATGTCGTCCGAGGCACGCGCGAGCACACGGAATCCCTGCCGAGTAAGGCGCGCCGCCTCAACGGCTGTGAGCACAGCAGCGGGAATCTGGCCGCTTAGCAGCGCTGAGGCGCGGTTGGTTCCGATGTTGAGAATTTTGTAGTCCTCTGGCTTGAGCCCCTTGCGCCGGAGCATTTCGATGAGCACGATGTTGGCGGACGCCTGCGCTGTATAACCACCCAAGGTCTTGCCGCGAAGCTGTTCGACGGACGTAAACTCCTTCGCCGCGACGACAACCTGGTCGGACCGATTCATTGCGACCATTACGACTCGCACAGGCACGCCACGTAACGCTGCTCGTCCGGTCGTTCCCGCGGCCGTGTAAAAGTCCAGGTCGCCCGTCAGCAACGCCGCCAGCGCAGCCCTCGGCTCGAGCACGAGAATCTGCGTTTCGAAACCATACCTCTCAAAAATTCCAAGACTCTTGGCAAGGTAGATCGGTGATGAACTGACAGAGTGACTCGGCAGGGCGATCCTAAGCGGGCGCAGTTTTGGACTGGCTTGCGCAAATA
>Ga0207657_10001656_pt1 | contig 24046 bp, 23 predicted proteins | sample KBSC33metaG_FD_184316 | JGI IMG/M metagenome (GOLD analysis project Ga0207657, IMG submission 184316) | Corn rhizosphere microbial communities from Kellogg Biological Station, Michigan, USA - KBS C3-3 metaG (SPAdes) (version 2) | ecosystem: Host-associated > Plants > Roots > Rhizosphere > Soil ... | reverse complement strand
AGCAGTTCCGAACTCATCTCCGATGTTGATGGTTGGACCGGCTTCGGGCGCTGGCGCGGCAGGTGGCGCCGCAGGTGTTTCCGGGCTGGCAGTGGATCCCTGGGGGACAGGATTGTCATCGACCATAGCGCACACGATTGTACGCGTTCTGGAAGAGGAGGGTGTCAGATTCCGAAATCTGAGTGTGAAATCCGCTACGTGAAATCTAAATCATCCCCCGATGCTGTCGTTGGAAAAATAAGCCTCCAGGGAATCGAGTTCGTGGGTCAATTCTTCGGTGCGGTGTTGTAGCAGGCCGCGCAGCGAGAGTATGCCCAAAAGCGTGCCGCGCGAATCCACGATAGGAAGATGGCGGAAGTTCCGCTCCATCATGAGGGTGAGCGCCTCGCTGGGAGTGATCTCATTAGAGGCGGTGTGCACCGGCGTGGTCATCAGATCGCGTGTCAACGTATCGGCGGGATCGCGACCGCTCAGCGCAAACTTGGTCATGACGTCGCGTTCTGTAAAGATACCCGCTACACAGTTTTTCTCGTCGACAATGGCTACTGCGCCAACCTGGCAAGCCAACATCACGTGGATAGCTTCAGCAACGGTTGCTTTCGTGGTCACCATGGCTGTTTTGGGATCGCAGAAGCTCAGAATGGTCAAGGCGCACCTCCTCTTGCTTAGATCGAGGGATTCTGACCCAGGTGCAGAGTTCTGTCAAAGGGATTGTTTTTATCCACGGTATAAACAAGGCTGATTTTCAAGCCAGCAGCTGAAACAACGTAGGGGCGTCATCGGCTATTTACCACTGGTGCTTCATGGCTTGGGCGAACTTCTGCACCGGAAGTGTATTCAGGACATCGTCCCTGGTTAACCAAGCTCGTCGCGCCTGGAGCACGCCAAACCGAATCTTCTCCAGGTGAGAGGTGTGATGCGAGTCAGTGTTGATTACGATCTTCACCCCACGTTCTTTGGCCATGCGCAGGTGGCGATCGTTCAGGTCCAGCCGATCCGGGTAGGCATTCAGTTCCATGGCTACCCTGTCTTTGGCCGCCGCTTTGAGAACGGCGTCCATATCGAAGCCATAGGCATCACGGCGAAGAAGCATTCTGCCTGTGGGATGTCCGATCAGCGAGGTGTTGGGATTCTCAATGGCGCGGATGAGCCGTTCGGTCATTTTCGCGGGATCTTGTCCGAATTGCGAATGCACCGACGCGATCACAATGTCCATCTCTGCGAGCACGGAGTCCGAAAGGTCGAGTTCACCATCCGTCAGAATGTCGACCTCGATTCCTGCGAATACTTTTATGCCATCGATGTTCTCAGCGGCTTTACGGATCCTGGCTATGTGTTCGAGGGCACGCTTGTCATCCAACCCATTGGCGAAAGCCAAATTCTTGGAATGGTCGGTGATGGCCATGTACTTGTAACCGCGCTCACGAGCCGCGTCCGCCATTTCTTCAATTGTGCAGCGACCATCGGTTTCGACGGTGTGCATATGCACGTCGCCTTGCAGATCCGTTTCCGTGATCAGGTTGGGTAAAGCGTGGTTCTCGGCGGCTTCGATCTCGCCGCAGTTCTCGCGCAACTCTGGAGGGATATAGTCGAGCTTGAGTTTGGAATAGATTTCTTCTTCCGTTTTTCCCGCGACCGGTTTGTTGGTGTCGAGTTCCGCCAGACTGTACTCGCTGAGCGTGAACCCCATCTTCAGTGCGCGCTGCCTCAGGGCTACGTTGTGAGATTTCGACCCAGTGAAATATTGCATGGCCGCACCGAAGGAATCTGGCGAAAGAGTTCGAACGTCCACCTGCATTCCTGAGCGGAGGCGGAAGCTGACCTTGTTGTCCCCCTGCGCGATCACCTCCATCAGGCCGGGCAGCTTGATAATGTGAGCCAGTAGCTGAGCGCGTTGTTCATCATCTACGCAGCATTTACCCGTCACAAGCACATCGAGGTCGCCCACAGTTTCCCGCGCGCGGCGCAGAGACCCAGCCGGGGTGATCTTGTCGATTCCCACGAATGTTGAGAGATGCGCGATGAGTTTCTGCGCCTGAATCTCAGCGGTGTCCAGTAGAAATCGTCCGGCAATCCGACGATAATCCTCTATCGCCTTCAGCAACTTCTGCTCGTGCTTCTCGCCCATACGCGGAAGGGTTCGGATTTTTCCTTCGCGCGCGAGCTTTTCCACGCCTTCAAGATCGGCAACCTGATAAGCGCTCCAGATTAATGCAATGGTCTTCGGCCCCAAGCCCTGGATCTTCAGCAATTCCAGCATCGAGGGACGGTATTTCTGGATCAACTCCGTATGAATCCCGATCTGTCCCTGCTGCAGTAAATCCTGCAGATTGGCCAGCATGCCCTTTCCGATACCAGGGACCTCAAGCAACTTTTTCGGCTCGGTGATTAATTGCGAGACCTGCTGGTCCAGAGATTCAACGGCCTCCGCCGCTCTGCGGTAGGAGCGGATACGAAACGGATCCTGGTTGTCGATTTCAAGCAGGTCCGCAGTTTCATACAGGAGACCCGCTATGGCTTTGTTGTCCATGGGGAACTAACAAGATTAAACAACTTGGGACAGGAGTGGTAGGCCTTGAATTTTCGGAGTGTTTCAGCTGCGCGGAAGAAATACTCTTGCTGAGCCGGAGCCGGTGATGGGCGCCATGTTGCCGGGTAAAGTTCGCGTGCGCCTCCCCCGAGAGATGTTGGGCCCGCCGAACTGCACTTTAAAGGTGGGCCAGGCTTACATAAGTCTGTCTTTTAATTACCGGGGGAGTTTGCGCTGCAGAGGGAAACAGGCACACATGCACAAGCTAGTGTGCCGATAACCTTCCGGAGAAGTGCTAAGAGGCTTTGGTGACGTTCGCGGCCTGGGGCCCTTTCTGACCTTGGGTAATCTCGAATTCCACGGGATCGCCCTCTTGAAGACTTTTGTACCCTTCTGCGCTGATCGCACTGTAATGCACGAAGACATCCGGCCCATCCTCACGCCCGATGAAACCATACCCCTTTGCGTTATTAAACCACTTGACGGTACCTTTCATAGTATCCACTTACCTGCCTCCTTACAGGCACTCACGTGTCACGAGAGATGCCTGCTTCACGACGCACATTTTGGTGCCACTTTCAGTAGCTGTCAATACACTGAATAACGGAATAAGCAAGATATTCTCACTTGCGGCGTCGTTGACTTGACGTCGAGTGCTGCTGCTGAAACCACAGTACCCCGATGATAGTTTTTCCGTCGAAGATCTTTCCCCGGGCGATCATCTGTAGTGTGTCGGACAAAGAGAAGAGTCGGGTGCGGATTGCTTCATCCTCCTCTGGCTGCGCCGTTCCTCGATGCAGATCACGCGCCAGATAGATGGACATTGTTTCGTCTATAAAGCCAGGGCTGGCGTAATACTTCACAAGCTTTTTCCATTGTGCGGCGGTGTAGCCCGTCTCCTCGATCAACTCGCGTTTGGCGGCGGCGAGCTCGCTCTCGCCTTCATCGATTCTTCCGGCGGGGAGTTCCCAAAGATTTTGCCGGGCGGCGTAACGGAACTGTCGCTCCAGCAAAACTCGAGGCTCGTGCTGGCTCTCGTCAATGGCAAGCACTACGACGGAGCCCGGGTGGCGAACGATATCGCGCTTGGCTCGAATGCCTGAGGGCTCTTGAACCTCATCGCGCGTGACCTGAAATACTGGCCCACGAAACACGGTGCGAGAAGACAGAACGCGCAGCTTGCCGGCTTTTACAGCGTTGGATTTGGCCATGTACATACTATAAGCGACGGTATTCACAGAACTTCATTGAGCGAGAGTCGTACGCTTCAACTTGGTGCTTGCGAAGCGCGCCTGCTATGCTGCCCGCCTATGCGGCGAAAGCCAACAATCACCATCATAGGTCCGGGCAAGTTGGGGACCGCGCTGACGCTGTCGCTGCGCAGGGCGGGTTACACGATCGAGGAGATCGTTACCGGTCGGCAATCCTCATCTCGCACGCGAGCCGCGTTGTTGGCGCGAAACGTCCAATCGCAGTGCCGTACGATTGCTCACGCAACCTTGTCCGCGGACGTGGTTTGGTTGTGTGTGCCAGATGCGGAAATTCGTAGATGCGCGCGTGACCTCCGACCTCGTACCGACTGGCAGGGGAAGACCGTACTGCACTCCAGCGGAGCGCTGGCCAGCGATGAACTGGATGCGCTTCGCCGCGAAGGGGCAACTGTGGCCTCGCTGCATCCTCTAATGACGTTTGTCTCGGCAAGCGTGCCTTCTCTCGACGGGGTGCCTTTCGCAGTCGAAGGAGATGCAAAGGCGGTTGGGGTGGCGATGACCATAGCACGCGATCTTGGTGGCAGCGTCTTTCCGATCAGCAAAAAACACAAACCCGCTTACCATGCCTGGGGCTCGTTTTCGTCGCCGCTGCTTGTGGCCTTGCTTGTAACTGCTGAAGAGGTCGCCCGTAGCGCGGGTATTTCACCGCGGGCTGCGCGTCCACGAATGCTTCCCATCCTGCAACAGACGCTTTCCAACTACGCGAAGTATGGAGCAGCGGAGGCCTTCAGCGGCCCACTTATAAGAGGGGACGTGGCCACAATAAGGAAACACCTGGAAGTGCTTCGCCGACTTCCACGGGCGCGCGCGGTATACATCGCGCTGGCTCAGGCTGCTTTGCACAAGTTGCCGGTCTCACGGCGCATGGAATCCGCGAAGTTACTGGATCAGTTCTGAAGACGGTCGGCGGGAGCCGGCGTCGACCCCATGCCTTGACGACGCGACCATTTGTAATCCCAGGAGAGCCAACACTGCGAAGGGCATCGAAGGCTGAGTGCGCAGCGGCGCTGAGAGAAGAGTTGCCGGCCTGATTAACGTGGGCGAGATTACGTTGATTAAAAATACGATGGTCGCTGAAGCCGGTTGCCAGGCGAACACGGCCGCGCTCGTCCAGAGAAGAATGCGCATAACGCCCCGCTCCGACATGCTTCTCCATTGTGAAAGCAGCAGAAGAAGCGCGGGCAGAATCATGATGTGGTCGTAGACAGCGTTGCCTGTGGAAAGGCTTACCACCGGGACAATACAAGTGAATGCCCATGTCGAAGCGAATCGGTGTGACGTCGGCTCATCGTGCCGCGACCTCCATGAAAACCATATCGCCAGCAGCAGCAGAAACGCATTCATCAACGTGCCGACTATTCCTCCGAGAATGTAGACCGTGAGGGGAGGAACGGTGTAGTGCCGGTAGGAAACTATCGTGTGCCACCATTCGATCGGCCAGGATGGCAACAGGAACATGGAGACGGCCGCAAGAACTCCGGTGCATATTGCGAGGCTTCGTACAAGGTTTCGACGCTGCGGCCAGCGGCTTAGAGTCCAGAGAAGCAGAAAACAGACAGGCACAATAGCCAATTGCGGCTTAATCGTTGCAATCGCAAGGGCAATCCCGGACAAAGCAAAGCGATTGTTTGCCAGAAACCAGACTGCCAAGGAAAGGGCGAAAAACACAAGGATCGTGAGTTGTTGGGTGACGAGTGCGTCCAGAAGCGGGTAACTGCACAGGGCCAACAGGGAAGTGATGCCCAATTGAGTTCGCGTCAGCGTGAGTCGCATCGCGCGTTTCCATAGAACTACCCCGAACACGACAAACAAGGGAAGTGCGGCCGCTGCGCAGGCGCGAAGGACCCCAAAGGGAAACCATGCAAAGGGAGCGAGCAAAAGAGCGATGTAGAGTGGGTAGGAGAAGCGATGCTGGTCGCGTTCATATGGGTTTTGCGGATCCAGGACTCGGCCGTAAAGAACGGCCTGGATCTGGCGAGTGGAGTCTTCGTTGTAGGGCGATCGATGGTGCAGCAACAATTCGCGCGTCCCAAACCAGTATGGGTACATATCTTCCGCATAAAAGAATCCGATGTTGTGGGCGGCACGCGTGGCACGAGCGCGAGGCAGGAAGATTTGAAAGTAATAACCGGCCATTCCGGCCGCAAGGATCACACTGAGCACAACGGGACGCGCTTTGTGCGCCATCATGTTCCGGAGGAGTTTACACTTGCGCGAAGCGCTCTGAAAGAAGATGTCTAGCGCGAGGTAAACAGGTGGCCGAGCTTTTCTTTCTTGGTTTTCAAATAATCTTCCGCGTAGGGCGCCGCGGATACTTCACAGGGGACCCTTTCCACAACTCTGATCCCTGCGCTCTCGAGTGCGGCGACCTTGTCGGGATTGTTCGACAGTAGGCGGACGCGGTCAACTCCGATATTTTTCAAGATTTCGGCAGGCAACGCGAATTCTCTATGATCTGCCTTGAAACCAAGTCGCTCATTCGCCTCCACCGTATCCAGTCCAGCGTCCTGGAGTGCGTAGGCCTGAAGCTTTGCCATTAAGCCGATGCCGCGGCCTTCCTGCTGCTCGTATATCAGGATCCCAACGCCCTCCTGCGCAATCATGGCCAGCGCCATTTCGAGCTGTTGACGGCAGTCGCAGCGCAAAGATCCAAATACGTCGCCCGTGAGACATTGGGAATGAATTCGCACCAAAGGCGGTCGAGTCTTCAGGTCACCCATAGTCAGCGCAACGGCCTCTTCCTTGCGCTTGCCATCGCCGAAACTGCCTTCGAAACCTAGTATCTGGAAGGTTCCCCACCGGGTAGGGAAGTGTGCCGTCGCGAGCTTACGTATGGCGGAGTCGGAACTCACAAGATTGATTATATATAGGCAGCTGCTCTGCTGGGGAACTCACGGCTACAAACGCCAGCAGGTCTCCTTGGCGAAACCTAGGGAATTAACTGTATGTCCAAGACTGTAGGCGTCTGAAAGGATATCTGAGGGTCAATTTACTCACCGCGTATTTTGCGAAGGAACAGTTCTGCTAGTGTCCCAAGCCGTTTCAGTCCCGTTCGAGGCACAGCCGCGCGAGCACCGCGCGCACGTGGTTCAATTCTATTCGCAAGATTCCTTCCTGCTGGACGAATTAACCAGGTTCATCGGTACAGCGCTGGTCAATGGTGATGTCGCGGTCGTAATCGCGACCGGCAGCCATCGGGAAGAGTTGGCCAAACGACTCTTGGCGCGCGGCTTCGATCTCTCCCGCGCCATGCAATGGGGGAGATACGTCCCGCTGGACGCGACCGAAACTCTCACCAGGTTCATGGTCGATGGACTACCCGATGCCGCCAAGTTCCTTACTTACATGGGTGAGGTTATCGACGGAGCTAAGCTGACAGGTGAGGGTGAGAACCCAAAGATCGTGGCGTTTGGCGAAATGGTGGCGCTGCTCTGGTCCGAGGAAAATTACGAAGGCGCGATTCGCCTTGAGCAGCTATGGAACGAACTGGCAGAGGCGCGATCGTTCCACTTGCGCTGCGCTTATCCTATCGCTCATTTTAATCAGAAGGAGCACGCTCCAGCCTTTCTGAGGATCTGCGGCGAGCATTCCGCGGTAATACCGGGCGAAAGCTATACGAGTGTTTCAAGCGATGAAGAGCGCTATGTCATCATCTCGCAGCTGCAACAAAAGGCTGAGGCGCTCGAGACCGAAGTCGCAGAACGCAAGCGTGTTCAGGAAGCTCTTCTTGTCAGTCAGGAAGCCCTGCGTAAGTCGCACGAGGAGCTGGAAGCACGCGTTTTATCGAGAACGCGCGAACTGGCAGAGGCCGAGTCGCGATTGCGGGAACTTTCACGACGGCTCCTGAACCTGCGCGACGAAGAGCGCAGACGACTAGCGCGTGAGTTGCATGACAGTACAGGACAGACTCTCGCCGCTCTTGCACTCAGCCTGGCCATGCTCCAGGGAACAGACTTGGATCCACGGGCGGTGGAGAAGCTCAAGGAAGCCGCACACCTGACCGATCAAGCGCTGCAGGAAATTCGAACACTCTCATATCTTCTGCATCCGCCCATGCTGGACGAAGCAGGTTTAGTTCTGGCTTTGGACTGGTACGTTGAGGGCTTCGCACAGCGCAGCAGAATGCAAATTGCTCTCGATCTACCATCTGAGTCCAAGCGACTACCCCAGGAGATGGAACTGGCGATTTTCCGGATCGTGCAGGAAGCCTTGACCAATGTTCACAGGCACTCCGGAAGCACGTCAGCATCGGTGAAATTGCGCATCGATAGCGATTCCGTACGCCTTAATGTTGCGGACGCGGGAAAAGGCATGTCCGCAAGTCGTGAAGAGACTGGGCGTCATGCTGGAGTCGGAATACGTGGGATGCGGGAACGGGTCTTGCACCTGAATGGCGAGATGGAGATCTCGTCGACAGATTCTGGAACCACTCTGAAAGTCACTCTGCCGATTCCCAAAACCACTTTGTCGGGTTAGGGCCGCCCCCGCAGCTTATCTCTTGAGCCGCTACACATTAAAGAAATCGGCGTTTCTCATCGCGATATTTTTCCAGAGATTGTTGGGATTCGTGAGTAACTCGCTCTAATCTTCTCAGGGCCCGCAGACCAGGTGCGATCTGCCGGGGCTCGAGTTCCTGGGCAGGGTGATTTGAGAGAGCATCGTCGCCGAGTCTTAGCCAGCGCGCTTCCTGTTCAGCGGTTTCCGGGTCAATCGGCTTGGTTTTCAAAACGACCGCCCATCTGGAACCGGTCATAACGAGCCCTCCACCTGTTGAGATGCCTGTTCGTAAGTCTTGGACCTTCACAGCGCACTACCAGAGTACGAATTCACACCCTAGATTCCGGCTCACTGAACATTTCCAACCCTCCTATGCACACCCGGATTCCAATATCCCGTGCGAGCAGAGCACTTGTCGGCGCCACGCAAGCGCTTTCTCCTAAACTTTACGATTAGCCTATGGAGGGAAGACACTATGCGTTCCAGAATTGTTGCTTGCGCCTCAGCGCTACTGCTTGGTGCCGCTCTATGTACGTCTGCAGTTGCCCAGGAGAGTGCGGCTGAGAAAAAACAAGAGCAAAGAGCCGATGCCATGGCCAAACAAAATGCCGGTAAAGAGCCACACATGGCTGCTGGACTTGAGCACTTGAGACAAGCGGAAGAAGAGTTCGAAAAAGCTAACAACGAACACGGCGGTCATCGCGCAAAGGCCCTGCAGTTAACGAAGCAAGCCCAATCCGAGGCGGAGCAGGGAATTCAGTATTACAGCCAGCATCAGAAGTAAGCACGATGCGGGGAGGGGCTCACCCTCCCCTGCCCTTCGAAGCCCAGATGGGCCCTAACGTCGTGGGATGTTTGAGAAACTATCGCCAGCTTGCGACCTATGAAACAGCTATTCGCGGGTTTGCCATCTGCGAGGCCAAACCATAAACTGGCGACCTCGAAGTGATGGAGCCTCCAAATGCCTCCCACATACGCAAATGGCAAGATCTGCTATATCGAGTTGCCGGCCAAGGACATCACAGGCTCGGCCGACTTTTACCAGCGGGTGTTCGGTTGGAATATAAGGAAGCGGGGCGATGGGGCCACGGCCTTCGATGACGGCGTGGGAGAAGTAAGCGGCGCATGGGTGCTCAATCGTCCACCTGCGTCCACTCCGGGGCTCCTCTTCTACATCATGGTCGACAGTATCGCCGCGACCATCGACAAAGTGGTCGCGAATGGAGGAGAGATTGTTCAGCCGGTCGGCGCGGATGCACCTGAGATCACCGCGAGATTCCGTGATCCGGGCGGGAACGTCATCGGCCTTTACGAGGAACGCGGTTGAGCTGTCGCCGGCGCTATCGGTCAAAGCAATATTTCCCATGCAGGCGAGGTGGGACAAGAAAATAAGGAGCGCTCGAGAGCGCTCTTTGCATCTCAACCTTTCACCCGTTTGAGGCAGAGTTCCTGGGTTTCGCAGATAGGGAGGAGGCACGGTGGAAAAGTCCAAAGATCAGGATTGTTCAAAGGGCGCGGTCGAGCAGGATCAGCAGAATGAAGGCGGGAACACCAGCATGGAAGGGCAACTCGGACACAGAGATCAAGATCAAGACATCAAGGATTTAGATTCTGACAAGGCCGGATAGGCCCTTCGCCGCCAGCGGCGCGGCAGTTCAGCTTTGCTACTTGGCTTTTTTATGCGATACGCTGGACTTCATCAATCAACTGCTGACCAGAGTTGCCGCATCTTATTCCTGGGCAAAGAGTTCATACAGAGTGCCGATTGTTCATAATCGGCTGACATTCTGCCCTGTTGCGAATCATGTAACAGGATAAGAGCTTCGGGTTATACTCAGCTTTGCAAGGTGTCAATTTCAGTGACTTGGCAGACTGTAGGAGTGCGCCATCATGCACCAAAACGGAAAGCCATCCCAGCGGGTCTTGAACTCCTGGAAGGAGATTTCCTCCTACCTTGACCGCGGTGTACGCACCGTTCAGAGATGGGAGCACCAATTCGGGTTACCCGTGCGGCACCTCGGAAAAGGAAAGCGCGGTCCTGTTTACGCCTTTGTGACCGAACTGAACTTTTGGATTGCGACCTCGGGAGTGCTTCCGAGAACGCCACAGCCGATAGCAGTCGAACGGCAACCCGGCACCCCCATCGAGCAATCCCGGCGTCTCATGTCGAACATGCACAGCTTAGCGCAAAGCCTGGCGAACGCTACGCTTCAACAGCGAAAGCAGGCGGAGCTTCTGCAAAGGCGCATTCTTGAGGTCAGGGACCGCATGAAGCAAATTTCACCGTAGACGCTCTCCTGCCCGCAGCTATTTCCGTTTTTTCGAGCTTTTTTTGGGCTTGCCGCTCGGCAGGCCATTCACAGGTTCAAACATTATCAACACATTCCTGGACTTATCCTCGCGAGGGATGAAGCTGAAGTGAATATCGGCCACAGAGTTCAAGCCGATCCCCAAGGACTGAGCACGGGCCACCATTGGCTGCTCCTTCAGTAGAACAACGCCATGCCGTCGGATCAGGGCAGTTTTCAGTTCCTGCGAAAGCGGCAGTTGGTCAATCGTGAGATCCATAGGGGGTTTGCTCTTGAACCCGAACAAGCGCAAGGCCCGGCTATTCCAGAATTCAATATGGCGCTCATGATTCACCAGCATGACGGGCAGGCGAATCTTCTCCAGCGTTTGCAGGTAAACATTATTTACCTGGTCCAACTCTTTCGTGCGCTCTTCTAGTTCCTGGTTAGTCGTCTCTAGCTCTTCGTTCAGCGATTGCAGTTCCTCGTTGGTGGTCTCGAGTTCTTCGTTTGTAGACTGCAGTTCCTCGTTGGTGGTTTCGAGTTCTTCATTCGTGGATTGCAACTCTTCGTTGGTGGCTTCGAGTTCCTCGTTAGCGGATTGCAGTTCCTCGCCCGTGCTTTCCAATTCTTCCACGGTCATCTGCAGCTTTTCCTGGACCGTTTGATCATCGACAAGAATTAACGTGCCGCCACGCTGGCCACGCTCATTGACGAGTGGCCGGATGCTGACTTCAAGGACCTTCTCCTCTAACCCTATCTTGATACGCGCTGGAAAACGTAATACATCGTTATTGACGCGAGTGGCTTCCAATTGTGGAACCAGCTCGGGAATGCGCGTGATCAGATCGGTGTCCTGCAGGCGCTTTCCAACCAGGTCTGTCGGGGGTAATGCGAACAGCGAGAGAGCGGGAGTGTTGTGCTGGGCAATGGTGTCATCGGGTCCGAGAAGGAAGATTGCGGCGCTCAGGGTCTCCAAAAGATCTCGTTGCTGCTGGCGAGCCGCCTCCGCCTCATCGGGAAGGGAAGGACCGGCAGGTGCATCGTCAAGCTCGGGGCGCTGATCATCGCTCATTTGAGCACTCGTAATCCTCTGGAAGATGCGCCAGCGCGCGTTTAAACGTCGGAATTGAGATGAGTTGGTGAGCTGAGACTCAGACTTGCCCAAAAACAAAACTCCGCCAGGCTCCAGAGCATAATGGAACCGGGTGAGGATGTGGTTCTGCAGGGGTGAATCGAAATAGATCAGCACGTTACGGCACACAAGCAGGTTTACATGGGAAATGGGCGCATCCTGGGCGAGATTGCTGCGTCCGAAAATGACAAGCCGCCGGATTTCTCGATTGACACGGAACGTTTCTTTCCCGCGAAAGTATTTCGCTCGCCATTCCGGACGGAGCCGCCGCATCTGATCGAGCGAATACTCACCACGCCGCGCCGAGTTCAGGGCTTCTTCATCAATATCGGTGGCATAGATTTTTACGTCGTAATCCTGGATCCGAGATCCAAAGTGCTCAGCCAGCAGCATGGCGATCGAGTACGCCTCCTCGCCGCTGGCGCAACCCGCGCTCCAGGCACGAAAGGAATGTCCCGGCTTGATTTTCTTCAGCAGTGAGGGAAGGATTTCATGGCGAACGATTTCCCACGCCGGCGGATCGCGCAGGAATTCTGTGACATTGATCAGGAGTGTGTTGAGCAGCTGATTTACTTCGTCGGGATGGGAGCGGATGTATTCCGCGTAGGAGGCGTAGTCGCCCACATCAAGCTGGAACATACGCCGGCGGAACCTGCGCTCCAAGGTGGTCTGTTTGTAGCCACGAAAATCGAGTTTACGGCGTTCCGCGAGTTCTTGCAGAAGGTCGTTTAACGTGACGTCCTTTGCCATTGCTTGGCGCTGCCCTCATCAGAAGTTGGGAAATAGTCTGACCCATGTTAGCAAGTGGAAGCACGTAATCCACGCAGCCGGTATCAATAGCTGACTGCGGCATGGTGCGAAACTCGGCGGTTGCAGGGGCCTGCGCAATGGTGATGCCACCGGCCCGTTTTATAGCCGCGATTCCGTCTGCACCATCGCGATTCGAGCCGCTAAGAATAACACCGATGGCAGTCGAGCCGAAAATTGCTGCAACGGAGGTAAACATCAAGTCGATGGAAGGACGCGAAAACCGGATCAGGCGGGAATGCGCGAGCTGGATTCGATCGTGAGAGACGAGAAGATGTTCGTTCGGCGGCCCTATGTAAACCGTACCCGGTTGGATAAGTTCTCCGTCCTCAGCTTCCTTGACGCGCTTGCGTGTCTTCCGCGCCAGCAGCGCGGCCATGTGGCTTTTGTGGGTTGGGTCAAGATGCTGAACCACCAGGATGGCAGGAAAATTCGGCTCGATGCCGTCAAGGAGGCCCATCAGTGCGCGCAGACCGCCGGCTGAGGCTCCGATGGCGATCAACTCACAATTCGGGGTTTTCGCCGATTTGCGTTGGTTGGTTTTAACAGGCACAGCGTCCTACCGCGTCGAATTGTACTCGCCCGATACGGAGAACAAGAGATCAGCTCAACTCACGCGCTTCGCACGCAGATGGGTGACCAGGTCACGAGCTTCCTCAATCAGTCGTTTGGATTGATCCACTGTGTGCTGCGCCGAACGCTGTGTTTCCTCGCAGTTCTTCAGGCGGTCACGATTGAGCTTCTCAAACGTGGGGCACATTTCACGCGACTTCACTTTTCGCACTTTCACAGCTAGTAAAACGCTATCGCAGTTTCGGGACAGGAGCAAGAGGTGCGCGGGAAAAAATCCAGCGAAAACGTCTGGACAGGCGCTGGTTTCCCGCCGCTTCTTGCCGCTAGTTAGGAAGCTTTTCGAACTTTACCCTAGTCCGTTCCCGTCCTCTCCTCGGGAACTTCAAGAATTTCTTCTGCTGCTTTTTGCAACAGATCACGAAGGACCGTTGCATTGGCTCGGCTACGTTCCGCCTTGTCACTGAAGCGCCGTGCCAGCGCCGGACGTTGCTTCAGACGCGAATTTGCGGCCATGCGGTCGGAGAACTGTGCCTGCTCCTCCATGCTGCGAATGGCCGCCCATAATGCTCTTTCCAATGACTCACTCTGGTCGGCCAGCAGGCTCTCCGGTGAATACAGGTGGCCGACTCGGCAGCGAAAACGCACCATCGCGCTTTCCTCAACCTCTTCCAAAACTCCTCCACACTCGGGACAAGGGTACGTTTGCCCCGTGGGCTGAATGTTTCCGTTTCCGCCCCCAATGGGTTGTATCTTTTCTTCCACCTGCGTCGGCGCGAGTTCGACCAGTTTGGGGCCGATCTCCTCCGCAGGCAGTATGAAGTCAACCTGCACGCTTTCGATCGCGCTTGTCGGCATCGACGGCGCCATGGCTTCGTCGGGATCCTGGACGATTGCAAGCCCGCCGCGGCTCTTGATGCAGGCCAAGCCTGCGCAGCCGTCATCCAGATTGCCCGTTAGTACGACTCCGATGACCTGTTTTCCGTAAGCGACGGATGCAGATCGGAACAAGGTATCGATTGAGGGTCGGCTGCGGTTCTCTCGTGGCCCATGTTCCACGCGGACGTTGCCGCGATCCAGCAACATGTGTCTCTTACCGACGGGTGCCACATAGACTCGCGAGGGCAGAATGGGAGCGTTATGTACCGCATACATCACGGGAACTTTGCTGTAACGATTTAGAATCTGCGGCAATAATCCAGGGCTGTCCTCGGTAGTGTGCAGGACGATGAAAACTGAGGCCTGGAAATCCCAGGGGAAGGCGGACACGATAGTCTGCAGAACCTGGAGCCCACCTGCAGACGCGCCAATCACGATGATGCTTCGGTTTGCCATGGCTTAGTCGAAGGTTGGATGCGGGAAGTTAACTCGTGAGATTGCTCTCGTCCCGGGTGTTTTGCTCAGGGAAGGGCAAGGTATCGAACAACCTGGTCTGCTCGCTAGGTGGGCAGCCGGCCCTGGTTGCAGGATCAACCAATCCGTGAGCAGTGCTGAAGGGTCGCAGTACGCATTTGTCCAAGCCCAGCATGGGTGAGTACTCAAGAAGTCGATGCATTTACCGGCTGTCTCATGCGTGAGACCTGGACCGTATCGCTCCAAGTGAAGATTCACTTTCCTCGTTGTGCGCGGGCGGAACAGGTGAGCACCCCATGATAACGTGAGAAGCATGGAGGATTGCATGCAATCTGTAGGCGTTCTTCGCGAGCTCAGGCGTTATCCGGTGAAATCCATGCGTGGTGAGTCGTTGGATAGCAGTAGCTTGACTCTGCAAGGTATACCGGCGGACCGGCGTTACGCGTTTGTTCAAACGGCATCGCGGAGTTCCTTTCCGTGGCTTACTGCGCGCGAATATCCGGAACTCCTGTGCTACAGCACTCGCACGGAGAAAGTCAGTCCAGCTGAAGCCGAGGTGACGGTCACGGCTCCCGATGGTGAGACGTTTCCCGTCAGAAGCGACGAACTTCGACTCGCATTGGAGGCGCGATCAGGACGAGGGCTCTTCCTGCTTTACGATTATCGCGGCTCGTACGACGTCGCACCCATATCTGTGATTAGCCGCCAGACAACCGAGCGAATCGCGAAGGAGAGCGAGACAGAAGAGGACGCGTTGCGATTCCGTCCAAATTTACTGCTGGATCTGGAGCAAGGCGAAGCTTTTGACGAATTGAACTGGGTCGGCAAGGTTCTTCGCGTCGGCGATGTGGCACGAATTGCCATCACCCAAGTCGACCAGCGGTGCATGATGATCACGCTTGATCCGGCAACCGCCCAGGCGAGTCCCGCGATCCTTCGATGCGTCACACAGCAGCACAAGCAGTGCGCGGGCGTCTATGGCACGGTTCTTACCGCTGGCGAGGTCCGGGTGGGAGACAGAGTCTCGTTAGAGAGGTGAACTTGTTTGGACTCAAATGAAACGGCGACGCGTCTCGTCGCGCCTCTTGCTCAAAGCGATGCAGCCTGTTGCGCTGGCCGTTCCCGGACACTGCTGTTCGGAAACGAACAGCTTAACGCATGGTTGAAATTCTCAGCCCTCTTCATTTCAGCGATTTACAAGTGCGGAAATTTGGAACGCGCAATGCAATGAGTTGAGGCGTGGATATTCCTCGGCCTCAAAATTTGCGTGACAAGCGGCGCAAGCAAATCATGTATGGCGGTTTTGCGCTGCTCGCGCTCTTTGGCGTGACTCTGGGGCTCTCCCGGCTAAAACCGGCCGCGCCGACCGTAGAGCGCTCGACCGTATGGTTGGATACGGTCAAGCGGGGTCCGATGTTGCGCCAGGTGCGAGGGAATGGAACGCTTGTTCCGGAAGAGATTCGTTGGATTCCTGCCCTTAGCGATGGCCGCGTCGAAAAGATCCTGGCACGCCCGGGCACGTCCGTGAAGGCTGACACCGTCCTGGTGGAACTCAGCAATCCCGAGGTTGAACAGGAAGCGGTTGACGCCCGTTTTCAGGTAAAGGCTGCGGAAGCCGAGTACAACAGTCTGCGCGTCCAGCTGCAAAGTCAGGTGCTTAATCAGAAAGCACAAGCGGCGCGAGCTGAAACGGAATCGTCTCAGGCGAGAATGCGGGCGGACACGGATGCCGAACTGGCGAAGCTCGGGGTCATTTCCCAACAAACCTTAAAGGTCTCTGAAGGCAACGCGCAACAACTCGGCGGCCAGAGCGAGATCGAGCAGCAGCGTTTTCAGAATAGTACGCGCGAGCTGCAAGCCAGACTCGCGGCTCAGCAGGCGCGAGTGGAGCAACTCAACGCCCTGTATCACCTTCATCTCACGCAGCTTAACGGCCTCAAGATCCGCGCGGGCATTGATGGCGTGCTACAGGAACTCAACTTGAATGGGCACCCGTTGCAGGCGGGGCAACAGGTGGCAGCAGGAACAACGATTGCGAAGGTTGCGCAGCCCTCGAAGCTCATGGCCGAGCTGCGCATTCCTGAGACACAGGCCAAGGACGTGAGTCTTAATCAGCCGGCGCAGGTCGACACCCATAACGGTGTGGTGCCCGGGCATGTGACTCGAATTGACCCAGCAGTACAGAACGGAACGGTCACGGTTGACGTATCACTGGATGGCGAACTGCCGCTGGGGGCGCGTCCCGATCTGAGCGTTGACGGAACAATCGACCTGCAGCGGCTGGCAAACGTCCTGTTCGTCGGGCGTCCGGCGTTTGGGCAAGAGAACAGCACAATCGGGATGTTCGTGGTGCAAGCGGATGGCACGGCGACACGAGCACAAGTAAAAGTGGGGCGCAGCTCGGTCAACGCAATCGAGATACTCGGGGGATTGAAGGAAGGTGACCAGGTGATCCTTTCCGATATGACCCGTTGGGATAACAACGATCGTATTCGCCTCGAATAATTCTGTGGAGCAGATGAATGGAACCCCTGATCCGAATGGTAGGAATCAAAAAGATTTTTTATACCGAGGACGTGGAGACACACGCGCTGTCTGGCGTGCATCTCGACATCAACAAAGGCGAATATGTCTCGATCGCGGGGCCTTCAGGCTCGGGCAAGTCCACCTTGCTAGCGATTGTGGGTCTGCTGGACTCACCCAGCGTGGGCGAATATACGCTGAAAGGCGAGCCGGTGGCGAATTTGGACATCGCGCAGCGGGCCATCATCCGCAACCGCGAGATTGGTTTCATTTTTCAGAGCTTTAATCTGATTGGAGACCTCAACGTATACGAAAACGTTGAGCTGCCGCTGACCTATCGCGAGATGTCTGGCGTCGAACGCAAAGAGCGTGTCCACAAAGCTCTGGAGCGTGTGGGCATGAGTCATCGGGTGCGGCACTATCCGGCACAGTTATCTGGAGGCCAGCAACAACGGGTCGCCGTGGCGCGTGCAATCGCCGGTTCGCCGTCCCTGTTGCTGGCGGACGAGCCCACGGGAAATCTGGACTCCCACAACGCGGAGTCGGTCATGTCACTTTTGCAGGAACTGCACAGCGAAGGTGCGACCATCTGCATGGTCACGCACGACCCGCGTTTTGCGAGGCACGCGGAACGGACCATTCACCTGTTCGATGGTCGAGTGGTGGAAGAGAGCGTCGAGGTCAGCTAAGTGGCGGCTTGCAGTACACCCGACGTCGCAATTTCGCCGCGCGTGCTCATCGCAGAAGATCAGCCTGAGGTGATTGAAGCCATTCGGCTGGTGCTGAAGCAAGAAGGCATACATTGCGAGGCAGTTACTTCACCAGAAGCAGCGCTGGCAGCGCTCAGTTCGCAGGAGTTCGACCTGGTGCTCATGGATTTAAATTACACGCGAGACACGACGTCCGGTAGTGAAGGCCTGGAACTCCTGAACCGCCTTCAACAAGAGAACAGCTCCGTTCCGATCATCGTGATGACAGCTTGGGGAAGTGTTGAAGTGGCGGTTGAAGCCATGCGCCGAGGGGCCTGTGATTTCATCCAGAAGCCCTGGGACAACTGGCGCTTGTTGGGCTTAGTGCGTAACCAGTTGGAGCGAGGGCAGCAAGTTGTGAGGGCGGAAGCCGAGCACGATCGCGAAATGCGGGAAGCTGGCGACATCCAGAAACGACTGCTGCCCAGGCATATCACGCAAATTCCTGGGCTAGATATTTCGGCAGACTGGAAACCGGCGCGAGTACTGGGCGGCGATTACTTCGACATCTTGCGTTTTGCCGATGGGTCGGTTGGCCTCTGCATCGCTGACGTCGAAGGTAAAGGAGTGCCGGCGGCGTTGGTCATGTCGAATCTGCAGTCCGCAGTGAAGGCGTTCGCCACGCCTGCAATCGAGCCAGAACAACTGTGCCGCCGGCTGAATACTATTTTTTGCGAGGACGTGCAGACGGAAAGGTTTATCTCGCTTTGTTACGCGCGACTCGAACCTGCGAACCGGCGTTTAACGTTTACGAACGCAGGGCACTGCCCGCCCCTGCTGATGAGGGCCAACGGCCAAACTGAAAAGTTAGAACGTGGTGGCGCAGTGCTTGGGCGTCTCCCTGGATGGAAATATGAGCAAGGCGAGGTAACTCTGGGTGCAAACGACGTCCTCGTACTGTTCACCGACGGTGTAACTGAGGCCGAAAACAGCGAGCAACAAGAGTTCGGGGAAGAGCGCCTCACTGCTTGTGTGCGCTCCTGTGGAGAAATGACTGCGGCTGGTTTACAACGAGAGTTGCTGGCGCAGGTGGCGAAGCACTGTGGCAACCGCTTCCATGATGACGCTACGCTGATGATCGTAGCAGTTAGATAAGTTCTGAGTGGTCGGCAGAATTGTGGGCTGGGGTATCTAGAAGTAAGCGAGGGGTGCATGAAGCAGCTTAGGGCTGATTTTCGCTACGGTCTTCGCATGATGATGAAGTCGAAACTCTTCAGCATCATCGCAGTCCTTACGCTCGGGATCGGCATTGGCGCCAATAGCGCGATTTTCAGTGTTGTCTATGGCGTGTTGCTTCGGCCGCTACCCTTCAAGAACCCAGAGCGGTTGATGTATATCTGGCACACGCCGCCGCAGACCAGTTTTCCGGGCGTGAAGACGTTTTCCGTGTCGCCCGCCAACTATTTTGATTGGAAGGACCAGAGCCACAGTTTCGAACAGATGGCAGTCAGCGGTTTCAAGGGTCTGAATCTGACCGGGATTGGGGAGCCACAAGCGTTGCGCGGACAGGCAGTCTCGCCGGACTATTTTTCTGTGCTCGGGGTTGCGCCGATGCTCGGACGGAGCTTCGCCGCGGACGAGGACCAATCGGGCCGCGACCACGTCGTCATCCTTAGTTACGGCTTGTGGAAGTCGCATTTCGGGGCCGATCGTGGGATTGTAGGTCGCACCATCAACCTCGACGAGAGCCCTTACACCGTCATCGGCGTCATGCCCAGCAACTTCCGCTTTCCGGAGTATGCGGAATTCTGGTCGCCTTTAAGTTGGACGCCTGCCACTCGAGCTGTGCGTGGTGCGCACGATTTGTCAGTTATCGCTCGCCTGAAACCGGGAGTAGACCTGCATACGGCTCAGGCCGAGATGAACACAATCTCGCGGCGACTCGAGCAAGAGTACCCAGTGGACGACAAGGGGTGGGGAGCGATTGTAGTGCCACTGCGAGAAGACATGGTTGGGGACGTTCGTCCAGCACTCCTGGTATTACTCGGAGCGGTCCTGCTGGTGCTGCTGATTGCCTGCGCAAATGTGGCGAACCTGATGCTCGCGAAAATTCTCGACCGCAGGACGGAGATTGCCGTCCGCAGTGCACTGGGGGCGTCCCGTAGCCGGATTCTGCAACAAGTCCTTTCCGAAGCCGTGCTGCTCGCCATCTTCGGCGGAGTACTGGGTACGCTTCTCGCGATATTTGGCGTAAGCGCCATCGTGGGCTATCTCTCTGATCAGCTTCCGCGCGCCCGAGAGATAAGCCTGGACCAGTGGGTGCTGGGGTTCACGCTGCTGATTTCTGTGGCGACGGGGCTGATTACCGGGGTTGTACCTGCCTGGCGTTTAAGCAACGTTAATGTCGGTGAGGCGCTCAAGCACGGAGGACGCGGCGCCGATACCGGAGGCAAACACACCCGGTCCATTCTGGTAGTCGCAGAAGTCGCGCTCTCTCTTATATTGCTGGTGGGTGCCGGTCTGCTGATGCGCACCCTATGGAAACTGCAGAGCGTCGATCCTGGTTTCAACCCGCATAATGTGCTGACTGCGTCCCTGTCACTGGCGGACAAGAAATTCAGCACCCCGCAGCAGACAAGCCTGTTTTACGAGCAGGTTCGCCAACAAGTGAAGGCGGTCCCCGGTGTTACATCGGCGGCGCTCGTGACGTCGTTGCCTTTCTCCGGTGGATCGATCCAGCCCGTAGGACTGGAAGGCCACCCTGTGGTGGCCATGGCGGATCAACCCGAGGTCCCGGTGCGGCTCATTTCTGCGGACTATTTTCGCAGCATGGGTATTGGCATCCTGCAGGGCCGTGAGTTTACCGACAATGACACAAGCGAACGTCCGCGTGTCGCGGTCATCAGCGAGGCGATGGCTAAACGTTTTTGGCCCGGTGAACGAGCCATCGGTAAACACGTGAGTTTGACGTTCAGTCTGGGCGGCCCGCGCGAAATCGTGGGAGTCGTCGACAACGTAAAGCTGCGTGGACTGGATGTTCAGGAAGATCTGCCAACGCTTTATTCGCCAGTGTCACAGTTGGACTATCCAGATCCCAAATTTGACGAGTTTCGCAGTCCCTCTCTCTCGCTCGTGGTTCGTACGTCTTTAGCTCCCAAAAACGTGGCTACGGCGGTGACCAACGCTGTACACAAGGTGGATGCGGGTACGCCCGTTCTCGACGTCCTGACGATGGAAGAGTTGATGGCGAGCAGCCTGGCGCCGCAACGTTTCAATATGTTCCTGCTGGGCACATTTGCAGCAGTTGCATTGTTGCTGGCCACAATCGGTATCTACAGCGTGCTCGCGTATTCGGTGCAGCGCCGGACCCCAGAGATTGGGATTCGCATCGCGCTCGGAGCGCAGGTGAGCCATGTGCTTCGCCTCGTTCTGGGCGAGGGCATGGGATTGGTGTTGGCCGGCGTGGCATTCGGAGTCGTGGGAGCGCTGGCGCTTTCCCGCTTCCTGCGGAGCTTGCTTTACGGAGTTGGCAGCGATGACATTCCAACGCTCCTATGCGTCGCTGCGCTGCTCTCAATTGTCGCCCTCGGCGCTTGTTATCTACCCGCACGGCGAGCTATGCGCATCGACCCTGTGGTCGCTTTGCGAGACGAGTAAGGAAATCTATGGACTCCATACTTCAAGATCTGCGTTATGGACTTCGCATGCTGGTGAGGAATCCCGGCTTTGCGGCGGTTGCTGTGATGACACTGGCGCTGGGCATAGGCGCTAACACCGCGATCTTCAGCGTGGTCAACGCGACCATGCTGGAGCCGCTCCCTTTTCCAAATCGCGATCGCCTCGTCATGGTTTGGGAGCACAGTTATAAGAATGGCCGTGAGCGGAACGTGGTGAATCCCGGAAATTTCCTCCGCTGGCGAGAGCGCGTTCGTTCAATTCGCAACATGGCGATGATAGTTAAGAACGAGATCAATGTGACGGGGAAGGGCGAGCCGGAGCGCGTAGCTTCCGCCATCGTCTCTCCGGCGCTTTTCTCGATCACCGGCATTCGTCCCATTATCGGGCGGACGTTCGTGCCTGACGAAGAGAAGCCCGGAAACGAGCACGTAGCGTTGATCAGCGAGAGTTACTGGCGATCGCACTTCGCCGGCGACCCCAAGGTCACGGATCAGGACCTTGCGCTCGACGGCGAGCGTTATCGGATTGTTGGCGTGTTGCCGGAATCCGCGCAACTTGCTATTTGGGGCGGCATCGTTGAGGACCCGGCTCCGATTTGGACTCCCTTTGCCGTTACCGATCAGCTGCGCGATTTGCGCGGACGCTACGTCAACGTGATCGGCGAATTGAACCCGGGCACGTCGGTAAAGCAAGCGGACGCGGAGATGAAGGCCATTGCGCAGCAACTTGAGAAGGAACGCCCGGCAGCCGACACCGGCTGGACCACAAAGGTGGAGTCGTTGCGCGACTACCTTGTCGGCGACATACGTCCTGCATTGTTGGCTCTTCTGACAGGCGTCGGGCTAGTGTTGCTCATCGCGGTTGTCAATGTTGCAAACCTGCTGCTGGTGCGGGCCGCATCGCGCGAGCGGGAAGTTGCAGTACGTTTCGCTTTGGGCGTGACGCGGTGGCGTTTGTTGCGGCAACTGCTGACCGAGAGCATCCTGCTGGCATTCATAGGAGGTGCAATCGGCTTGTTGCTGGCTCATTGGGGATTGCAGTTGCTGATGGGTTTGGCGCCGTCTCAGCTCCCCGCGATCACCGCGGTTTCCATTGATGCGCGTGTGTTGGCCTTCTCAGTGATCCTTGCTCTTGTTACGGGAGCCGTGTTCGGGGCAGTTCCGGCTTTTCGGCTGTCGGACGTGTCCTTGAACGAGTCACTCAAGAGTGAAGCACATGCATCTCCGGCGCGTGGCCGACGGCGACTTCGGAACATTTTGGCTGCGGCGGAGGCGGCGCTTGCGGTGATGCTCCTCGTGGGGGCGGGTCTAGTGATCCGCAGCTTCGTGAAGCTCATTCACGTTGACACAGGCTTCAATCCTGAGAACCTGGTCAGCCTTGAGATAAGCCTGCCCGATTCGAAGTACCACGAAGAGCAGCGCCAGGCAGCCTTCTTCCAGGATCTTGTCGATCGGGTGCAGCACCTTCCGGGCGTCCAGGCAGCCGGCGCGACCTCGTTTATGCCACTGACCAGCCTGGGATCTGCGACTGACTTCACCATCGACGAACGTCCCAAACCGCAGCCGGGTGATGAACCCGATTCGCAAGTGCGCAGCGTGACTCCTGGTTTCTTCCAGGCCATGTCAATTCCGTTCGTCCAAGGTCGCAACTTCGAATCTCAAGACAAGGCTGAGGACACTATCAAGAAGATCATCGTGAATGAGACGCTGGCTGCCATGTATTGGCCCAACGAGAATCCCGTTGGCAAACGCATCAGCATGGAATGGGGCAGTATGTTGCATGCCGAGGTCATCGGCGTTGTGAAAGATGTGAAGCTAGTCAGCCTGGAAGAGCCTCCCGCAGCGCAGATGTACTGGTACACGCCACAGTTTCCGTACAGTGCGATGGCACTGGTGGTGAAAACTGCCGCGCCACCCTCCTCTTTGATTCCGGCCTTGCGCGCACAAGTGGCGGCGATCGACCCCGATCTGCCGATCGCAAAAGTCCAAACGGCTAAACAGGTGGTCTCAAGCGCCACCCAGAGTCGCCGCTTCACGATGTCGCTGATGACGCTCTTTGCCGGCCTGGCACTTGCGCTCGCAGCGATCGGTCTTTATGGAGTCATTTCGTACTCAGTAGCGCAACGCACCCAGGAGATCGGCGTACGCATGGCGCTGGGCGCGCGAATTTCCGATGTGCTCTTCATGGTTCTGCGGGAGGGTCTTGCCGTCACTGGTGCTGGAGTGGCAGTAGGCGTGATTGCTGCGCTTGGGCTAGTTCAGTTACTTAACAAACTCCTGTTTGGGATCGCGGCCCACGACGCAATTACCTTCATGTCGGTTGCAGTCGTGCTCTTGTTGGTCGGTGCTCTCGCCAGCCTGGTTCCGGCACGGCGGGCCTCCAAAATCGATCCGATGGTCGCGCTGCGCTACGACTAGGTGCATGGAGATGCTTCGCTTATCAGGGCTCGAACGAAGTTACAAAACGCATGCGGGCGTGAACTATGTGTTGCGCCGAATCACTCTCGAGATCCGCGAGGGGGAATTTGTCACGATAATGGGCCCTTCCGGGGCGGGCAAGACAACGCTGCTCAGCATTCTCGGCATGCTTGATGATGGTTGGGTAGGTGATTTTTTCTTTCTTGATCAGCCCGTGCACGAATTCGATCGTAAAAGGCGCGCAGAGTTGAGCCGAAGATACATCGGCTTCGTGTTTCAGAAGTATCA
>Ga0207657_10001655_pt1 | contig 24051 bp, 16 predicted proteins | sample KBSC33metaG_FD_184316 | JGI IMG/M metagenome (GOLD analysis project Ga0207657, IMG submission 184316) | Corn rhizosphere microbial communities from Kellogg Biological Station, Michigan, USA - KBS C3-3 metaG (SPAdes) (version 2) | ecosystem: Host-associated > Plants > Roots > Rhizosphere > Soil ... | reverse complement strand
GGCGTGTCAGCCGCAGCGTCGAGCTGGACGCGGTGTTCGACGTGACCAGCCGCGAATCGATGGCGCAGATCATTGCTACCGACGACCACGTTTCCGTCGATGGGCGCGTGATGGAAGTCCTGAGTGAGCACATGTGCCAGGGATGGCTTGAAGGCTACCTGCTCACCGGACGGCACGGCTTCTTTTCCTGCTATGAGGCCTTCATCCCCATTGTCGATTCCATGGTCAACCAGCATGCCAAGTGGATCAAGACCGCCCGCGAAGTGCCCTGGCGCAGGCCGATCGCCTCGCTGAACTATCTTCTCACCTCGCATGTCTGGCGCCAGGACCATAACGGTTTCAGCCACCAGGACCCCGGATTCATCGATCATGTCATGAACAAGAAAGCTGACACCGCGCGTGTCTATCTTCCACCGGACGCAAACACCCTGTTATGCGTCGCGGAGCGCTGCCTGAAGAGCTGGAATCGCATCAATGTCATCGTGGCGGGTAAACACCCGGAGCCGCAATGGCTCGACATGGATGCGGCTATCCGGCACTGCAGCGCCGGCATCGGCATCTGGGACTGGGCCAGTTCCGATCAAGGTGGCGAACCTGACGTCGTCATGGCTTGCGCGGGAGACGTGCCCACTTTGGAAACCTTGGCCGCGGTGGACTTCCTCCGCCACCGTCTGCCGACCCTCAAGATCAGAGTGGTCAACGTGGTCGATCTTTTTGCGCTGGAACCAAAGTCGCGGCACCCGCATGGTCTTGACGACGACACATTCGATGCCCTGTTCACGACCAACAAGCCGGTGATCTTCGCTTACCATGGTTATCCCACCCTCATTCACCGGCTGACTTACAAGCGCACCAATCACGAAAATTTCCACGTCCATGGCTACCGGGAAGAAGGTACGACCACTACCCCGTTCGACATGACCGTCCGCAACGAGCTTGACCGCTTTCATCTCGCCGCCGCCGCGATCGACCGGCTGCCCCAATTGCCGAACGCGGCCTACCTGAAACAGGAAATCCGCGATAAGCTGGTCGAACATAAGACATACATAGCCGCGCACGGTATCGACATGCCCTCCATCCGCAACTGGCAGTGGCCTCAATGAACGCACCGAATATTCGCATTCACGATCATGTCCGTCACCGCGAACTGATTGCGCGGTGCAAGGGCCTGCCGCCCACATGCACCGCCGTGGTGCACCCAGTCGACCCACTGACCATCCAGGGCGTCGTCGAGGCCGGCCGGACCGGCCTGATTGCGCCTGTTCTGGTCGGACCGGAAGCCAAGATCCGAGCCGCCGCCCTGAAGGCGGGCGCTGATATCGGGAAATTTCCGCTGATCGATACTCCCCATAGCCATGCCGCAGCGGCCGAATCGGTCAGGCTGGCCCATGACGGCAAGGTCGAGGCCCTGATGAAGGGGAGCCTGCACACCGACGAGTTGATGCATGAAGTGATGTTGCCCGGAAGTGGCCTTCGCACGGAGCGCCGGATCAGCCATGTCTATATTTTCGATGTGCCGTCCTATCCCCGCCCCCTGTTGATCACCGACGCGGCCATCAATATCGCGCCGACCTTGTCCGACAAGCGCGACATCTGCCAGAACGCCATCGACCTGGCGCATATCCTGGGAATCGCGATCCCCAAAGTCGCTATTCTCTCGGCGATCGAAACCGTGAGCGAAAAATTACCATCCACGATCGACGCAGCGGCATTGTGCAAGATGGCCGACAGGGGCCAGATTGAAGGGGGGATTCTGGACGGCCCGCTGGCGTTCGACAACGCCGTCAGCATGGAGGCTGCCCGGGCCAAGCATATCGTCTCCCCGGTGGCGGGCCAGGCGGACATCTTGCTGGTTCCCAATATCGAGGCCGGCAATATGTTGGCCAAACAACTCACCTTTTTCGACGGAGCCGATAGCGCGGCCATCGTGCTGGGCGCCAAGCTGCCGATCGTCCTCACCAGCCGCGCCGATTCCGTGCGCACCCGCATCGCCTCTTGTGCGGTGGCCGCGCTGATCGCGGAAGCACGCCGACATCCGGCAGCTGTTGCGGCCGGCGACTAATGCCGGACGCAATCCTTTCCTTGAATGCCGGCTCGTCGAGCCTGAAATTCGCGCTTTTCGAAGCCGCAGGATTAAGCCGTATTGCGGCGGGCTCTATCGAAACGGTCGACGGCAAAAACAGTTTTCATGCGCGCGATGTGGCGGGCAATGTCCTGGCAGATGAGGCATGGCCCGGACCTTATCAGTCCGTGATCGATTCGCTACTCACCTGGGTAGACGGGCATCTTGGTGCAAGCACAATTGCCGCTGCGGCCCACCGGGTGGTACATGGCGGGTCCAATCACCATGCACCGGAAATGGTGACGCCAGCCCTGATGGCGGCGCTTGAGCAACTCGCGCCGCTTGCGCCCCTCCATCAATCGCACAGCCTCGCCCCGATGCGCGCCATCGCCGCGATACGACCCCATTTGCCGCAAGTCGCCTGTTTCGACACTGCATTTCACGGGAGCATGTCGCAAATCGCGAAACGCTATGCCTTACCGGGCGAATATGAGACGCAAGGCATTCGGCGCTTCGGTTTCCACGGCCTGTCCTACGAATACATCGCCGGAGCACTTGTCGAACTGGCGCCTGAGATCGCGAAAAAGAAAATCATCGTGGCTCATCTTGGAAACGGGGCCAGCCTGTGCGCGATGGAAGATGGCCGCAGCGTCGATACCAGCATGGGGATGACCCCTCTGGACGGGCTCGTCATGGGAACGCGCTGCGGCGCCATTGATCCCGGCGTCATCCTCTATCTGGTTGGAGACTGCGGTATGACGGTTCAGGCGGTCGAGGACCTGCTCTACAGGCGCTCGGGCCTTCTCGGCGTCTCGGGCATCAGCAGCGACATGCGCGCCCTCCAGCAAAGTATCGACCCTCGCGCCGCAGACGCTATCGATCTATTCGTGTTTCGGACTGCCCGGGAAATCTCCGCCCTCGCCGCCACGCTTCAAGGATTGGACGCGTTGGTCTTTACCGCCGGTATTGGCGAGCATGCCCCGGAAATCCGCCGACGCATCTGCGAAAAGCTGGCTTGGCTTGGAATGAAACTGAACGCCGAAGCGAATGAGAGGAATGATTTGCGCATCACCGCGCCAGACAGCCGGGTCGCGGGCTTTGTTATCCCGACCGATGAGGAACGGGTAATCGCCGGCCACGCGCGCGAATTGCTATTTACAAATGCGCCGCAAGCCTGATTGCCTAAGCAGCACCGGCTGTTGAAATCCAGGACCATCTAGGTGTTTACGGCAGCGAAGCCGTCCTGAACTCAACAGAAATGAACGCCCGCCAGGTTATCCAGCAGGCGTTCCATTGAAAGCGCATCACAACTTGCGAATGGCATCCTTTGCGTCACCAAGGGCGCTCTCAAATTTGCCTTTCGCCTTATCCAAGGCACCTTCAACCTTCAGCTTGGTATCACAACAGGCGGTGCCAACCGCCTGTTTGATCGATCCCTTAACCTGATCGACTGCGCCCTTGATGTGGTCTTTGTTCATTTGATTTCCTTTCAGGAACATGGGTGATGGGATCAAAAAAAACGCGGCCGTCACGAAGCATTCACACTCAAGCTACCTGTTGGCCGGGCATGGAATACTTATCTGGAATTGCGCCGCCAGCCATCATCACCGTCACGGTCATGATTCCAATCATTGTAGCGATTGCCGCGATAGTTTCGGTAGCTGTCACGGTGCCGATCGTCGCCCCATTGGTGCCAGGTATGTCCATTGTCCCAATAGCCGTCGCGGTAACCGAAGGCGACGTTTCCGAAGTCGAGGGATATAGCGCCACTCTCGCGGTGGCCGCGGCCGTACCGCCCGTCCCTGTCCGACATACAAGCTGACGTAAGTGCGGTTCCAGCAAGCGCCAATGCAATGACCGCAGTTTTGAATACCCTAGTCATGCGCGTTTCTCCTCAAACTGGCATAATGGCTCTTCAATAACGCCGTTAATTTAGACAATCCTGCCTCTATGGATTTGACCTGGATCAAGCCTGCCGAACTAATTCGTGTATCGCGATCAAGCGTTGCGGCACATTCGCTGCATGTCCAGCCCGGCTGCATTTCGAGGTTGCCTTTGCGCCGGATCAATGCGCGGCCGGAGAGCTGCGCCACACTAAAAAAGGTTGGAGGCAAAGCCATGAGCTATAAATCGATCTTCGCCCACGCCCATGTGGGTCATGACAACAGCAATGTGTTTTCCGTGAGCGGACAGCTGGCGACAATCTTTGGCGCTCAGATCACTGGGATATCCGGCGCACAGCTGACCCGCCCCTTCTCGGAAGTACCGGTGGTAATGGACTCAGTGCAGTATGAGCGCGAAGCTGTGGAGAAAGCCCTCTCGCAGGTCGAAGAAAACTTTCGCGCTGCACTCCGCGATAGCGATATCCGCTTGTCTTGGCGCTCCTTTTGCGATTTCTGGCCAGTCGCCGAATTCCTGGCACAGGAAGCCCGCGCCGCCGACTTGATCGTAACCTCTCCCGAGGCGGGCACCTTCCTGGAACGCCTGGATGAACCCCACCTTGGTCCCCTGGTATTGAGAGCCGGGCGCCCGGTATTGATTGTCCCAAGGGAACATCGCCAACTGAAACTGGAAAAAGTCGTGGTGGCCTGGAAGGACAGCCGCGAGGCTCGCAGGGCCGTTGCGGACGCGCTGCCGCTCCTGCAGAAAGCGCATACCGTATCAGTCATCGAAATCTGTTCGCCGGAAACGGTTAAGGAGGCACATCAGCGTACGGCGGACGTGGCTCATTGGTTGAAAATCCATGGTGTCACCGCTCATGGAATTGCGGAGGCCAGCCACTCGACTGATCTTGAAGGTCTAAGAACGAGGCTTAGCAACAAAGGCTGCGACCTCTTGGTGGCGGGAGCGTATGGTCATACAAGGCTGCGCGAATGGGCTTTTGGTGGGATTACCATGGACCTTCTGCTACCCGGGAACCATTGCACGCTCGTGTCCCACTAAGTGGAAATCTCCGTCTGAGCGTGCGCACGCGGCAAGATCGTCATTGCCGTATGCGCGGATCTGGCGCCAGCAGGCCAAACCCCAAACAGCCGGCCAGCATCAACCCGCCGTGTAGATAGCGCATGCGACGATATTATAGGAATCGGCGCGTGCCTAGCTGACGCGAGATTGAGCTATCTCACTTGCCAGCTCAAACGAACGCAGTCGCTTTGCGGGATAAAATATCTGCGATGTCGGCATCACTTTGTTTGGATTATTCGCCGCGATGAAGCCCTTCCCCGGATAACTCTCTTCTCCGAAAACCATGCGTTGAGGCCTAAACCCAATGGTCTAAAGGGCCGGCACAGCTCTCACTTATTGAGAGGGGAATATTGCAACCTTTCCCCGACTGATCGGGTATCGAAAGTCACTGGTAAACCGTCAATGCTTGGATTGCGAAAGCAATGTTGAGCCGCGATGACCTGATTAAAATATAAAAAGTCAGACTCGATTTCGCAGTTGCGAGATGGCGCGCAACTTCCGCCAAACACCTATGCCAACTTGTAACAATTCATATTGCGGAATAGCATCTCAATTATAGAAGATCAGCACTTGAAGCGGGAAACAGCTTATGAAAATTCGTACTATTCTTGCCATGGCTTCGTCCTGCGCGGTGCTCGCGCTCTTCGCTCTTCACGATGCAAATGCGCAGAGCAAACCGAAACTGGATGCCAATGGGATGCCTTGTGACGGGGTTCTCGATGGCGCCCTCCAATGCTTCAAGCGGGAGGCAACGGTCAATACGCCAGAGCATCCCTATCGCACGGCGGGAGAGTCCGATGGTCGCCGCTACGGTCCCGGACGCGGCTTCACACTCGGCGAGAAAGAACTGATCTACGCCGCGGTGCCCGGCAGCATCGTCGTGCTGGACGCCAAGAAAAACTACACATTTGTCAAGCGCATCACGTTCGAGGAAAAGCCAGCGACGCTGCCCCTGGAATCGATCGCCGGCATGGCCGCCAGCACCGCGACCAACATGGTCTATGTTTCCACCCGCGGACATCTCTATGCCATCGATCTGCTCACCGAAAAGGTGGTGTGGGCAAATGCTTATGAGCCCGGCACCTGCTGCGAGCGCGGCCAGGTCACGCCGGACGGCCTGACCCTGGATGTGGGATCGGACCTGAAGAATTTCCATCGCGTCATCGATGCGCGCACCGGCGCGGTCAAGGGCATCATCCCCACGCCGCAAAGCATGTTCAATCACAACATGAATATGAGCCCTGACGGCAAAACGATATTTGCCGCGCCCAACGGCAACACCATGACAATCGCCGACATGGCGACGATGAAGCCGACCGGCACCATCACCTTCTCCGATCATGTCCGCGTCTTTGTCATCAACCATGACGCCAGCCGCGTCTATGCCAACCTCAACAACCTGCTGGGCTTTGAGATTGCTGACGCCAAAACCCAAAAAGTCATCAAGCGCATCGAGGCCCCGGCCGAGATGTGGAAGGCCAAATGGGCGGATCCCAACCAGCACTTCTACGGTCATGGCGCGCCGATGCACGGCATCGCCATGACACCCGACGAAAGTGAAATATGGATTCCTGACGCCATCAACAATCAGGTCCTAGTCTATGACAATACCGGCGAATGGCCGAAACTTGACCTGACCAAATCCATCAAGACGGAAGCCCCCAACGGCTGGATCACCATGGGATTGGACGGCAAGCTTGCCTATATGGCGTCCGGCGATGTCGTGGACGTCAAAACACACAAGATCGTCGGTCTGCTCCGTGACGAATATGGCCGGCTGATGGACAGCGAAAAAGTCCTGGACCTGGCCTTCAATCTGGAAGGCAAGCTTGTGCGCAAGGTGAATGAGTTCGCGATCGGCGATCCGAAGGCCTATGCGGAACGAATTGCCCGAGAGAAGCGGGTCAAGGAAGCCAGCAGATAGGATGACCTTATTGCGGATCACAGCCCGGCTGCCGAAGCGCAGCCGGGCGGCCTTTGCTTTCGGAATTTTGGCTTTCATCAGCGGTCCAGTTGCGGCGCAATTGCCGGCGCGACCGGTCATAGATCCCGCGACCGAATTGGCGGCTATCAAGGCCGCGTCAACATTGGATAACGATCCCGCGGATGCCGAGGCTGTGCAGCAGATCTGCACGGCCTGCCATTCCTCCAGCCAATTTCTGGGCACGCCGCGCTCCTCCAGCCGCTGGGAACAGGTGTTCGGCCAAATGGCTCAGCAGGGCGCCCGGCCCAATGATGAACAGGTCGACCGGATCGTGCGCTACTTCCAGCGCAATTTGATGGTGGTCAACGTCAATACCTCGCCGGATGAGGAACTGGGCCCCACTTTGCAGACCAGCCCCGAAACCACAGCCGCCATCACCTTGCGGCGCGTCCAGCACAAGTTCATGGGTATTTCCGATCTGGCCGGGATTCCGGGCGTGAACCGCGCGGTGCTGGAAGGACTGAAGGATCGTCTACAGTTCTAGTCCGCGCCCGCCTTCAGGACTAGACTATCCGCCATGCCGTCCTCTTTCGAAAACATGCTGGAGCAGGCCATCGCGTTGCACAGGCGCGGCGATGTCCTGGCGGCGATTCCGCTTTACCGGGCGGCGCTGGCCGAGCAGCCGGCCCATGGCGAAGCCAATCACAATCTCGGCCTGCTGCTGGCGCAGCAGGGCCAGGACGCGCTGAGCGTGCCGTTGTTCCAGGCGGCCTTGAAATCCGAACCCGGCATCGGCCAATACTGGCTCTCCTATGCGGCCGCGCTGCTGGCCACCGGCCATCCGCGCGAAGCGCAGATGGTGCTGTCTCGCGGGCAACAGCGCGGCCTTGCCGGACCGGCAGTGGACGCTCTGCTGCAGAAGGCCCAGGCTGCGCGGCCCGCGAGCGAAGCCGACCTTCTTATCGAACAAGGCACTGCCCATGTCATGCAGGGCCGCATGCAGGACGCGATAGCGGCCTACCGGGACGCGGTGGCGGCCGCGCCGGATCATGCCGAAGCGCATTTCCGCCTGGGTTCGCTCCTTTCGGAAACCGGTCATATCGCCGATGGCTTCGCACACTATATGCGCCGCGCGGCCCTTGTGCATGGCGAGCGCCGAGGGCAACGGGACGGGCCGCCGCCGGCCCACCGGACCAAGCATGATCGCGAACAGGCTGCATATCTTGCCGAGAAACTCGGCCTCGATCCGGCTGCCGTGACGATGCCTTTTCACCTGGAAGACGGGGCACGCCTGCCAGGCCCCGCAGTCGACCCCGCCAACAATACCCCCGAACTGGTCCAGGCATGGCAGGACAGCCATCCCCAGCTGGTGGTGATCGATAGCTTTCTCACCCCGCCGGCGCTGGACAAGCTGCGCCGTTATTGCGCCGGCTCAACAATCTGGCATCGCAACTATGATGCCGGCTACATCGGTGCCACGCCGGAAGATGGGCTGGCCTGCCCCTTAATGGCGCAGATCGCGGAGGAGATCAGCTCCACTTTCCCGCAAATCATCGGCGCGCACCGCTTCCGTTACTTGGGCGCCTTCAAGTATGACAGCACCCTCTCCACCGGGACGAATATCCATGCGGACAATTCAGCGGTAAACGTCAATCTCTATATCGCGCCCGACGAGGCCAATCTCGATTCCGAAAGCGGCGGCATGGATATTTGGGACGTCCGCGCTCCCGCCGGAGAGGAAATGCGCCGCTACAATGGCGACGAGGCGCTGGCGCGCGATTTCCTGGAACGTTCGGGGGCGCAAATGACCCGGATCCCGCACCGCGCCAACCGCGCCATCATATTCAAATCCGATCTTTTTCATAAAACCAGCGACTGCCGGTTCCGCGAAGGCTACCTGAACAAACGCATCAACGTCTCGCTACTTTTCGGCGACCGTACCACCGGCTAGGAGCATCACGACTCTCGGCACCCAAAAAACAGCCCGGACCGCATAAGCGGCCCGGGCCAAAGCGATCCAGGGAGCGCCTCCCTTTTACATCTTGTACCGGACGCCGAGCGTGAATTGGCGGCCGATCAGATCGTATAGAGTACGGTTGCTGTAGTTGCTGCCCGCGATCAGGAAGCTGGGTGTGGGCGGCGGATCGCGGTCAAACAGATTGTTGATCGAGAAGAAGGTCGAAACGCCGGTGTCCGGGAAAATATCGTAGGTGATGGTGGTGTCGGTATAGAAAACATCCCCGACATTGTTGGGATAGACGCCCAATCCGTTGTTGTTGGTGTTGTCGAATTTTCCGCCGCCGACCCACCGTTCCTGCACGAACCAGGTGAGCGGGCCCACCGAAAGGTTGGTCTGGAAGACTCCGGTCCATTTCGGCGTCGAATTCGCGCTGATATCTCCGGCGAGCTGGACAGGCGCCGCGCCCTGTACCTGGGTGGTGAACTGGCCGATGTAATTGGCGATCGCCCGGAAGGTCAGAGTGCCATCCAATCCAAATGCCACGTCGCTGAGAGGTGTCGTGTATGTGGCTTCGAAATCCACGCCCTTGGTCTGGCGTGCCGCCGCATTGAAGAATGGCAGCGCCACGCGCGAAAGCGTTCCGCTGGGATTGCGGGTAATGAAGGCGCATTGCTGGGTCGAACCGTTGAAGCAGAAGTTCAATTCCTGTTGCGCCGTCAGTGTGGAAATCGCCTTGCTGATATTGATCTGATAATAGTCAACGGAGAATTCCAGTCCCGACAGCAAGCCGTCGAACAAGTCCGCGGGCGTGACGACGACGCCGATGGTGGACGTGTTGGCCGATTCCGGCACGAGAGACGCATTGCCTACAGCGCCGGTGATCACATTGGTCGTTGCGTTGCCGTTGAACGGGTCCTGGACCGTGGAGGTGCCCTGGCTGGAACCCTGATAAAGTTCGCCCAGATTGGCGGCGCGAATGTCGGTCGAACGCGAGGCGCGAACGCGGATGCCGTCGGCCGGTTCGTAAACCAGGCCGATTTTCCAGGGCTCGACGCCGCCCGACGTGCTGTATTCCACGTAGCGGCCGGCGGCATTCAGAGTCAGGGCCCGCACGGCGGGGAGATCCTTCAGCAGCGGAATCTCCGTCTCCAGGAAAAGCTCTTTGACATTGTACGTGCCGCGGGTGGGCTGCGGATTGGTGCGTTCGAAGCCGCCCAGTGTGTTGACCAGGCCGGAGGGGAACGCCGCGCCGATACCCGCGCCTGTGCGGATCTCCTGCGATTGGGCATCGGTCACCTGTGTGAACGCTTCCCGGCGATAGCTGGCGCCCAAAGCGAGCGAGACGGTGCCGCCCTGGATGTCGAACAGGCCGCCCTGGGCGCTCAATTCGGCGACATCCTGTGCGATGCGAACCGTCTGGACGGCCGTGCCGGTGATGTAGGCGAGCGATTGGGGAGAGGCATTACCGACACCAAAAATATTCAGAGGCTGGCAGCCCACCGGATTGCTGATTGCGGTCGGCGCGGGATTGGACAACGACTGACGGCAGACGATTTGCCCATTGGCGGGATTCACCACCGCGTCGGAAGCGCGATAGAGATTGTCGGATATGGGATCATTCTTCGTTTTGTAGGAAGCGTAACCGCGTCCCATCTGCCCGTAGCCATGATAGGTCCAGCTGCTGCCGGGCACCTTGCCGTCAAAGCCTATCGTGGCCGTACCGCTGTTGGTGATTGCATCCATATGGGGGATGTCGAAATCGGGGCTAATACGACCCACATTGAAGCTGGCAATCCCCAAACCGGCAGGGGATGCGAGGAAAGTCTTGATGGTCTGGGGTAGATAGGCATTGTCGCGAAGGATGGTGAAATTGGTCGAACTGAGCTCGAAGGTGGGCAAGCTGTTGTACTGGATGTGATTCTGCGACCCCATCACCTGAAAATAGGCCGAAAAATTGTCGCTGAATTCGTACGTTCCGTGGGTATAGAACTGCGATCGATGCTGGGAAGGCTGAAGGGTCAGCAACAAGTTCGGATTGTAGCCGTCTCCGCCGGACATCTGTGCCGCGCTGCGCAACGATCCATAGTTGAAGGGAATCGCCTGGCCGTCCGGAGCGAAGGCCGTGCCCGCGAGTGCGGAAGTCGTAATCAACCCACCCAACGCCGCGACCGACGAATAGGGCTGCGGAACGACAAGAAGCCCGGAATTTGTGGGCGTAACAGGCAGGTTCTTGTTGAATGCAGGATTGGTGATGGAGGCCACTCCATCTGCCGTCCAAGGGCGGGCTTGGGCTGCGGTAACACCGTTGCTCTTATAATCCATAATGCTGCCAACAACGTGCAGCCGATCATCCAAAAAGCTCATGCCGCCGGTTGCCGACACCTTGTAGTTGAAAAAGTCGCCGTATTGCGAGATGCCCGCCTGCGCATCGGCTTTGAAGCCTTCGAACCTGTTGTTGAGGATGAAATTGACCACACCCGAGACAGCATCGGAACCGTAAGCGGCGGACGCTCCACCCGTCACGATGTCCACCCGCTCGATCAGCGCTTCGGGTACCTGCGCTGCGTCAACACTGCCGGCGCTGCTAAAAGGCACCACCCGGCGACCATCGACCAGGGTTAGGGTCCGCGATGGTCCCAGTCCCCGCAGGTTCAGCGCGTCGGCGCCATTGCTGCTCGTCGTTCCAGTACTTTGGTTTGCGACACTGAGCGATCCTTTGAAGACTGGAAGCTGCAACAGGCCATCTACGACATTGCGGGGTGCGGCGAGCTGAAGTTGCTCCGACGAGACAACCGTGATGGGAGTGGGCGCCTGTGCACCGTTTGTCACAAGACGCGAACCGCTGACCACCACAGATTCAACAGTTTCACTTGCTGGCTGCGCTGCGACGGCTGAAGCGGACAATGCCAACAATGAAGCGGACAAAAACAACGGGCGGACCATGTGCCCGCGCTCAAACGCCTTGCGATACAGCATTATTCTCCCCTGACTATTGATCTCTATATATGAGATCTTGTCTTACATAGTTGGCGCGGGGTGGCACCCTGTCAATAGTCAGCCTAAAGGGGCGCCAATAGTTTCCGAAGCGAATGCTCCATGTGAGCGCTCCCAAACGAGTCAAGGCCGACAAGGCCTCTCATGGAGCGAGAGACGGATCGCAAGACATTTCAGTAGATGGTACGGCCACCACAGGTGTCGAAAGTCGCGGCTGCGGAAAGGAACATTCGTCGCTGGACAACCAGCAAACAAGCAGGGAGATTTGGCGCTCTTACGGACGAACGAAAGAAGAATGATAAAAACATCACGGTAACAATTGTGGAAGTCTCGATCTGTTCTTGGAACGCTGGCGGGCTAGCGCACTAGGATATGCCTTCGGCAGCCAGCGCCGCGCTCACACCGGGCCTCTTCACCATTCGCGCTTTAAACGCGGTCAGCTTGGGTAACGATGTGGTCTCTATGCCCATGTTCTCACACCAGCGAAGCATTACGTAAAGATAAGCGTCGGCGGGGCAAAAGCCGTGGCCCATCAAGAACTCACCGGCGAACCTCTCCTCAACAAATGTGAGCCGCTTTACTATTTTCGCCTTTGCAGCCTCGGCGACGTCATCGGGAGATTTTTGAAACAGGGGCGAAAATGATTTGTGAATTTCGGAGCTGATGAAGGCCAACCATTCGAGCAACCGATAACGCTCGAAACCTTGATGAGTCAGCCCGGCTTTATCGCCAAGGTACATCAGCAATGCCACGTTTTCCGTTAGGATCGAGCCGTCGTCCAGCTGGAGGGCTGGAACATAGCCTTTTGGATTGATGGCGTAAAAATCCGAGTCGTTTTCCGTGCGGTGCTCCTTCAAGCCCACCTTTTCAAGATCAATGGCTATTCCGCCTTCGCAAGCAACAATATGGGATGCGAGCGAACAGGCTCCTGGCGCATAAAATAATTTCATAACCATCTCCAGTTCTTGATTCACTGTCCGAGTGCGCTTCTACTCTCGGCATCTTTGTTTCAGAACGAAGGCACGATAGCCCTTCGAAGACAGGTTCTGCCGCCGTAATGGTCTCGTTGATAAGGCTCGCCGGCCCACAGCACATCAACGTTTGGATGGGGAAATGGATGCGGCCACACTTCGCCACCAGATATTGGGCGTGACATCGAATGAAGCCATACAAAACAACATAGCCGAGCGCCCGCGATTGCATATGGACACCGCAATCCCGGGTGCCAAATGGCCTCCCCCAACCGCAAAGAGCCCGCAGCGCGGGGCCAATGCAGCGGCCATTCCCGGCCTTGCCACACGACCGGCTTGGCAAGGACGCCTTCGCCCGGCCGTCGAGATCGGACAAACGGTTCCGAGAAAGCGGAGAAGCTTACTTTGCGACCGGCCGGGCTATCTCGCTCACCAACTCAAATGACCTTAACCGCTTTGCGTGATCGAATATCTGGGATGTCAGCATCAATTCGTCCGGACGATGCATCGCGATAAAGTCCTTCAGACCCTTTTCCACGGTTTCGCGCGACCCGAAAATCGCGCACTCCAGAACCCTGTCCAGGATCATCTGGGCCCGGCCATCAAGAATGGAGTCGATGCTTTCGATGGGTGCGGGCAGCCTTCCGGGCCGGCCGGATCTGAGATTGATCACGGCCTGCTGCACGGAGGTGAACAGCCATTGGGCTTCTGCGTCCGTCTCGGCCGCAACCACGTTCAGTCCCAGCATCACATACGGTTTGCCGAGATAGGGTGAGGGCCGGAATCGTTCACGATAGAGCGCGACCGCGGGCACGAGATCTGCCGGCGCAAAATGAGATGCGAAGGCATAGGGCAAGCCCAACATTGCGGCCAGCTCGGCGCCGTAAAGGCTTGATCCCAAGATCCACAACGGAACCTGCGTGCCTTGGCCGGGCACTGCCTGAATGGCCCGGCCGGGCTGGGCCGGTCCGAGATAGCTCAGCAACTCAACAACATCCTGCGGAAAGGAGTCGATATCGCTCGACAAGTTGCGGCGCAGCGCCCTCATCGTAACCTGGTCGGTTCCGGGCGCCCTTCCCACCCCCAAATCGATCCGTCCCGGATAAAGCGAAGCAAGCGTTCCGAACTGCTCGGCAACGACCAAAGGCGCGTGGTTGGGCAGCATGATGCCGCCGGCACCGACGCGTATCGATTTTGTGATGCCCGCGATATGGCCGATAACCACAGCTGTCGCCGCACTCGCAATGCCCGGCATGTTATGATGCTCAGCCACCCAATACCGCCGATAGCCCCATCGCTCGCAATGCACGGCAAGATCGGCGGCCTTCCCAAGAGCATCGCCGGGGCTGTCCCCTTCAATGACCGGTGCAAGATCCAAGACTGAGAGAGGAATCTCCATTCTCGCACCTCTTAATTCCATTAATTCCGAATTGCGATCAGATATCGCAGGAACCCAGGAACGAGTCCATCAACCAGGCACGGCTCCAAGGCCCTTGCGCGAGCAAGCTTGGATGAGGTGGGACACACCATTGGCTGGGAATAGGATGGTTGCTGTTGTAATCTGGCAAGATGACTGCGCCCTCCCCTTCACCGGCCATTCAGGACGTTTTGGCAAGAACCTCGCATGCCTTGCAGAAGGGTGATCTGACGGCCGCAGAGCTCGCCTTGGCGCCTTTTTTCCGCGGCAAAATGCCGGCCAACCCCGACCTGCTGAACATCGCAGGCACCCTGCGGATGAATCAGGGCCGCCTTGGCGAAGCGGCCGCCTTGTTCGACCAGGCGGCCGCAGCAGCGCCCGGCGAACCGATATTCGCATTCAACCTGGGACTGACCTTGTCACGGCTGGGCCAGACCGAAAAGGCCGAGATCGCCCTCCGCAGCGCCCTGAAGCACAAGCCGGATTTCGTCCCCGCGCTTTTCGAGCTGGGCGCGTTGCTGCACCGCGCGGGAAAAATGGAGGAAGCGGAGAACAATATCCGCCAGGTGCTGAAACTTGCGCCCGGCCAAGCCCATGCCGAGCTGGCTTTGGCCGCGATACTGGTGGACGCCAACCGACCCGGGGAGGCCGAAGAGGCGGCGCGCCGGGGGCTGGCGAGCAAGACGAGCGCGCATCTCAAGGCGCAACTCTATCTTCAGCTGGCGCAGGCCCTGCGCCGGCAGCGCAAGGACAGCGGCGCACTGGCCGCCCTTGATAGCGCGGAAGCAATTGAACCAGGCCTGCCGAACCTTGCACGCCACCGCGCCGAAACGCTCCAAAACCTGGACCGGTTTGACGAAGCCGTGGACATCTTCCGAAACGAGATTGCGCGCACGCCCGGCGATCCGGCATTGCACCTCGACTACAATGCCCTGCTTTATCAGTTGGGCCGCGCCACGGAATTCCTGACATCCTATGAGCGCGTGCCGCCAAGCCGCGAGCTTCTGCTGGGCAAGGCATTTCTCCTTGCCCGGGAAAAGCGCCACGCCGAAGCCTATGCCATATATGACGGGCTGCGGACGCGCGATCCCGATGACCGGCTGGCCGCGATCGGCGCCGCCCAGCTGATGACGGCGATGGGCCGCCATGCCGAGGCCATCGCGTTGTTCGAATCCGTGCTTGCGCGCCATGGCGGCGATGAAAAGCTGCTTGGCATCGCTGCGGAACCTGCCCTGCTCGGCGGCGATCCCCAGAAAGCGGCCTGGTTCTGCGAACAAGGGCTGGCCAAGACGCCACATGCCGGATCCTGCCTGGCGATGTTGAGCATCGCGTCACGCATGATGGGGGATGGAAGGGACGAGGCCCTTAACGGCTACGACACACTGGTGCGAAGCTTCGACCTGGAGCCGCCGGAAGGCTATCGCGATATGGCGAGTTTCAACGCCGAGCTGAATGCATCGCTGGAGCGGCTTCATCCCAAGAGCCGCGAATTCATCGACCAGAGCTTGCGCGGCGGCACCCAGACACCCGGCCACCTGTTCCCCGCCGGCCTACCCCTGGTCGCAAAACTGAAGCAGCGGATCGATGAGGCGGTGGAGCGCTATATCCTCGAACTAGGCGAAGATCCTGGCCATCCCCTGCTCTCGCGGCGCGCGAACCGATTCAAATATTCAGGATCCTGGTCTTCGCGCCTGCATGACAGCGGCTTTCACGTCAATCATATCCATCCCGACGGCTGGATCAGCTCTTGCTACTATGTATCGGTGCCGGACGCCGTGAAAGATGCAACGGCCAAGCAAGGCTGGATCAAGTTCGGCGAGCCGGCGCTTGAGGTTGTGCTGACGGACCCCGTTCGCCGCACCCTTCAGCCGGTTCCCGGCAGGCTGGTGCTTTTCCCCTCTTACATGTGGCACGGCACGGTGCCTTTTCATGACAAGGCGGCACGCACCACCATTGCCTTTGATGTGGTGCCTATAGCCTAGCCAAAAAAAGACCGGCGCCGCGAAACGGCACCGGTCCAATTCAGATCCATATTGGCGATTCTAGAAGTTGCCTTTGAGACCGATCGTGAAGTAGCGGCCCACATCGCTATAGACCCCGGGGCCATTCCCGCCGATACCCGCAGGATAGAACAGGCCCGGAACCGACGGGTTTTGTCCCCGAAGCGGCGCGCGCGTGTTGCCGACATTCTGGACGTTGAAATAAAAGTTGGAGGAACCGCCCCACAGGTCGAACCTGCGGCTTATCGTAATATCCGTCACGTTGTTGCTGTTAAGACGCGGTATGACGAAGTTCTGATTGACGAAACCGGTGGCCTTCTTCGCCCCGCTCAACCAGCGGTTCTGCACGTCGAAGCCCCAATCGCCCACCTGGTAGTCAATGAAGGTGGTCATGCGGGTCTTGGGCTGGTTGGTCCAGCTGAAGGCGGTGCCCGGCAGGTTCTGGGTCTCCAGCACCGGCTGGTAGGTCACAAGATGCCGCAAGGTCACCGAACCCGGTATGGCGCTCCACACATCGGCCCAGTCGAAATTGTAATCCGCTTCGAAGTTCCAGCCTTCCATCTGAATCTTGGCGCTGTTCAGAGGCGAGCTGAGAATCTGGGTCGGATAGTTCGCCGTCGTGGTGAATTGCGCCGTGCCCGGAGCAAAAGGACGGACCGCCAGCGAGCAGAAGGGGGACGAGTAAGTCGGGGCGCTGCCGATACAGAGCTGCTGGACCGTTGTGCTCTGATAGCTGATTTGGGTGATCGCGTTCGACATATGCGTCTGATAGTAGTCCAGCGAGGTGGTAAAGCCGGGAATGAAATCCGGCGTCAACACCAGGCCCAGCGTATAGGTATGGGCAATCTCCGGGGTCAAAGTGGCATTGCCCTTGTTGACCAGCTGGGTGCTGTTGTTAGCAGTGGTCAACAGGTCGGCGAACCCCGTCGAGGAAATGCCGGTCGGCTGGAACAAGTCGTTCAAGTTTGGCGCGCGAATATCGTACGACATGGTGCCGCGAAGACGAATGGTCTCGTTGATCCTGTCGTTGAGGCCGATTTTCCAGCTCTGGACCTCGCCCGAAATGGAATAGCTGGTATAGCGGCCGGCGATGTCGGCGTTCAGATCCTGGGCGAGCGGAAAGTCCTTGAGGATGGGAACATTGAGCTCAAGCGCCGTCTCCCAGACATTGTCGGCGACACTGACGGGCGCATTGACATTTTGGGTCCACAGCGCGGGTGCGGCGCCGCCATTGACCGTGCACATGCGCAAGCCGGTGCAATTGACGAAGTCGGTCGGCAGGGCATTGGTCTTCATGTTGTAGGTGCGCCAGCGCATTTCCGCCGACAGAGCGGCCGTAATCTCGCCGGCCGGCAGACCCAGGCCGAACAGACCACCCGAGATGCTGCCGCCCAGATTGTCCAGCTCCTGTGTCAAGGACCAGAAGGTGTCCGACTTGATATAGTTGAAGGCGGTCTGGGAAATGCCGTTGGGATCGAACACGTTGATCGGCACGCATCCCGGATAGAGGGGGGCGAATGCCGCCTGGGTCGTAACCCAGCATTGGATGGTGCCGCCGACATCGACGCCATTGATCTTGAGGCCCGTGGGCGCGAGCACCGCGTCCTGCGCCGCCATATATCTGGCGTTGTTGGTGTTTTGGGGATCATTCACCGTCACCCGGCTGTCCTGGTGGCTGTAATAGGCATCCCAGTTCAAGCTGGACAGCTTGCCGCTCAGGCCAACCGTCAGGCTCAGATTCCGGTCGACGCCCTTGGTGGTATAAACATTGTCGCCGCGGCTGGCGGGTTGGCCGTCGACCTTGTTGACGTAATGCGCGTCAGAGAAGAAGGGCGTGTTGGGAGCAACCGCCGGCGCGATGCTCGTGACGCCGCCGACCGGCGTGAAAGCAACCGGCGCCGGGAGAAAATTTCCCGCAGCCGTGGCGGCCGCCGTCAACTGGGCCTGCTGCTGAGAGGACAGATAGGGGTTGTTGGTGAAGAAGGTGTTGGGGCGGGAGCCGGCCGAGCTGACCGTCAGCGGCGTCCATTTGGAATAATCCCCCGATTCCGCCCAGCTGGCTTCGATAAAGCCGTTAATGTCCGGCGTGATGTCGTAGCTGAAGCGGTTGAAGAATTCGCCGTTGCGCTGCCTGGCCTGCATTGTCGTGTCGACAGGGGCCGCGTAACCGCCGTCGCCGCCCGACTCCAGGCCCGCGATCGAAGTGGGAATGCCGTGGGTCATGGGAATGAGCTGGCCACCGGAGCCGAAGGTGTAATTGGTCAGCGAACAGGTGGTTCCGCACTTGATCGTGCCGGTCAACGACTGATTGAAGAGCCGGCCAAAGGGCACGTCGACAAACGGCGCCGCGGCGGTGCCGCTACCGGCCTCGACCCAGGCGTTGTTCTGGTAGCCATAGGGGCGCGCGCCGATCGGGATCATGTCCTGCTGGAACACACGCATGGACATTTCGTAATGACCGCGGCCACCGAACAGGTCGGTGCCCCAGGCAATGCCGATTCTTTCTTCCGCGGCGTCGCCATATTTGGAGATGCCGGCATTCATATCGTATTTGAAGCCGGTGAAATTCTTGTCGAGGATGAAATTGACCACACCGGCCACGGCATCGGAACCGTAAACCGCCGAGGCGCCGCCGGTCACCACGTCGACCCGGCTCATCAGCATTTGAGGCAGCGCGTCGACATTCACCGAACCGTTCTGGTTCGACGGCGCAATGCGCCGGCCGTCTTGCAGCACCAGGGTGCGCGACTGGCCGAGGTTTCGCAGGTTCAGCGTATTGGCGCTCCCGTTGCCCGAGCCGTTGCCCTGGGAACGGGGCGTACCGCCGCCGATGAAGTCGGGCAGCTTGTTCAAGCCGTCGGGGATGGTGGAAGGCGTGGTGGACTGCAACTGATCGGCGCTGACCGCGGTGATCGGCGTCGGCGACAAGGTGATATCGGAAATAACGCGCGAGCCGGTAACGGTGACCGCCTCGGTATTCGGTTCCTGGGCGCGGGCGCCGGCGGTCAGAGCCACCACGCTTGCGGCGCACATCAAAGCAAACTTGTTCACTGTCCTGGTATTCATGGGATCCCCCTTGAGCTTTTTTTGTCTGAGTAAAGGCTTTGGCGGGACGCTAGTGCAGATTCGGCACCGCTGCCAAGAAAAAATGACAGCGCTACCATTCCTGGGGAACGCCCAGGAAACTCAGAAAAACTAGGACTTGTGGCAACCTTCTGTTTTTTCGAGAACAATTATTGGTATCGCTACCGCGCATTTCACGATAGCGGTACCATGGAGTGCTGCGGATAGCCGGATAGCGAGGGAATTTTGCAACACCCGCCTCCCCCGAGGCCGGAAGATCAAATCGCAGTGCCGATCAGAGCGCGAATCCGAAATCGACGGCGGCAAGGCCTCCCGGCGGCGGACGCGACAAGGGACGCCGGGGCCCGCTCGCGGCCTTAAGCGCGAATTTTTCGGCGGCGCCAATAACAGTCGCCGGATAAGTGCCTGCAGGCCTGTTCCATCTGGCGAAGAGCAAGATCGGATTGCGCCTGCCGATAGGTCTGGTGGTTCCTCCGGACCATTGTGAAAGTCCCGGCGCCCGTTGCCATTGGATCCGCCCCCTGGAACATTACGGCCGCAATCCAGGTGCAGCCGAGATGCAAATGCCAGAACCCAAAATCCGCAAATCGTTGATTTCCGGCCGCGAGCTTTTCGTTTTTGACAATATCATCGACGAAATGATGGTGAACCAGGTCGCCACCCTCGTCAGGACCTTACCTTACATGCGAAAGGAAAAAAGCCGCCCGGGCGTACCCGGCCTTGTCCCGATTTCCGAAATTCCGCAGGAAAGAATCGCAACCGACCCTTTTCTTTGCAGCTTGAGACAGGCTGTTGAAAGAATATTCCCGATGGAACGTTTTTCCGATCAGCGGGCCTACGTCAATTGCAGCGTCTATGGCGACAGTTATTACCTTCACCGCGATTGCGCCCCTGAAGAGCAGCATGTCACCGCGCTCTATTATGCGAACCCGGAATGGCAACCTGATTGGGGTGGAGAAACCATCTATTTCAACGACGAAGAGGACGCCGAACTCGCGATTTCACCGCGGCGGGGACGCCTGGTGATTGCGCGCGGCGCGGTGCTGCATCGCGGCAGCGTGCCGACGCGCAGTTGTTACGAGGAGCGTTATACGCTTGCATACAAGCTGAATTCGCTGGGCGCTTTACCGCCCGCTGCCCCGTAAATGCGAGGCCGGCTGCAAAACCTCGCATCGCCACGGTGAGAACAGCCTGCAGCCATCCATCAGGCCAGCAGTCGGGGATCCATTTGCCAAGCCTTTTGCGATCCCGGGTTCGCCAGCGGCCCCGCCGAAGTGGCCGCCCCCCTCGGTTTGCCTAGCATGTCGCTGCGAAGCTGGTTGACGGTGCTTACCCGCGGCAGCGGTTTGCCGCTCGAAATGGTGAGCTGCAGCGTGTCAGGATCGAAATCGATCTGCACATCGGCCAGAACGGAATTCTTGTCCCAGCCCTGTGCATCGCGCCAGGCCGCGAGATCGCGATACTTTATATGCCGCCAGGCGTCGGGATCGTAAGTCGGCGTCGGCGTCCCTTCGAACAGGCCCTGGAACTCTTTCGGCATGTCGACATAAACATTTCCATCGGCCTTGTTGTCGGGATTGAGGAAGACGATGGCGGACCTGCCGCATTTGACGAAGATATTGTTCGCGACATTGTTTCCCGTCGCCGTGCCGCCATTGGCCCGATCCGGGCGGACGATGGCAAAAATGCCGGAATTGTCGCACCGGCCGATCAGATTCTGAGCAATGATAAGCTTGTCCGTGGCGTTGTCGAAGATACCCGATCCGGCGCAACCGCGCTGACCGGGCGTGCCCGGCTCTGCGTTGCGGACATCCCACACGATGTTGTTATCGATCGAATTCCGCGCGGGGTTCATCTCCATATGGATGGCCGCGCCCACCGTCAGAACATCGGCGAATATGTTTTTGGTGATGCGGCAGTTGACGTTGTCGACATCCCACCAGACCGCGTTTGCATGGCGCATATGCCTCACCACATTGCGGCGGAACAGCATGTTTTTCGCGCGGTGGAACTTGGCGCCGGCCGCTTCCCAGCCGCGTTCGGCATCCGCCCAGCCGCACCACTCGATCAGATTGTCTTCCACCAATGTGTTGGTGGTCCCCATGCCGCCGATACCTTCGATACCGCAGTATCGAAAGATGTTGCGGCGGATGACTTGCGATGCACCGGCCTGGGGGGCGCCAACGCTGTACCCGTCCATGCCGATAACGAGGCCCGCGCCATTGGCCCATTCGAGTATATTGTCTTCGAAAATCCAGTGATCGCCGCCCGCCAGCGAGACCATGCCATATTGCGGGAAAGGGTAAGCGTTCCCGGCGTGTTGGAAGGTGAGTCCCTTTACCCGGATGAAATTGGCGCCGCTTTGCGCAGGCACGAAGGTGTGTTGACGGGTCGTGACCTCAATCAAGTGATCGGCGGGCGTGCCTGAGGCCAGGCGGACGTAAATCGCCGTCCCCGAGGTTTCCGCCCAGAATCGGGCCTCGGGCGAACCGCCGACCTCCTGCATGATCGGTCCGCCGCGCCGGCGGGGCGGCATCCCAAGCTGGGGCGCAGGCGGAACCGTGAAATCCGGGACAGGCGGCAGCTTCGGCATTGCCAGCTCACGGAGCTGTTCCATCGGCTCCAGCGGCTTGCCATCTGCGAATACCAACCCGCGCCGGCGCAGATACGGCCCGATGTCGTTCACCTTGGTGTCCAGCCACCCCCAGCTCCCCATGATGCTGGGCAGCGCGAAGGGATTATAGGCATCGGGAAACATCGCGCTCGTAAGATCGTGGCGCCAAACGGTGATCCCGGTTCCAGGCGCGGCCCGGAAATTCTCCGAAACCGTCTCCTGCCGCCATCCGTCCTTCAGGACTTCCGAGCCCTTGATATGGACTTTCGCGCCGGGCGCCGCTTCGTAGCTGATCATCTGGCTTGGCCCGGTGCCGCCGCGCGCCGGACGAACGCATTCGCGGTACGTACCCGCGGCAATGACGACGCGCTCGCCCGGTTGGAGCAATTGCGCGGCTTTGTTGATGGTACGGAAAGGCCGCGCCTTGTCGCCGGGGCCATTATCGTCGGACGCGGGCGACGTGTTGTCGACATAATAGGTCTTCGAGAATGTCAGCGGCTGCTCCCAACGGGCAAATTCGGTCCCGTCGGGCAATTGAGAGTCTGCGGAAGCCTTGCTGTTGGACTGGGCCGCGCCGGCGCTTGTCTGCGCCCAGGCGCTTGCGTCCAAGCCCAACATGGCTCCCACCAAAGCCGCACTTTCCATAAACCGCCGGCGGTCGACCGCCCCGTCGGCAGCCCCCTTCCCTGAATGTCGCTCAGACGGGGAAAATTGCGCATGTTCTGGTTTCATGATCCGTCCCACTCGTAAAATTCAAATAGGGAACATTGCGGCCTTGATGTTCCGCTCGCCCTGTCGGCTCGAAAAAAAATGGCGCGCCCAGAGGGCGCGCCAAGTTATGTACGCGGCTTCTCGGGACGCCAGGGGAGGCCGTCCTGCGAAGCCCGCACACTTCTCGCCGCCTTGAAATTGGCGTCGAAGAAGACAGTTTGACCAAATGAGTCCGATTGGCCAGAAAGATCACGAACGAGAAAGCGAAACCGGGGCGACATCCAGAGCTCCTATACCGGCATTCAATTTGGCAGGCGATAGGCGACCAGGTCGGCGCCAAAGGAGCCGCCCTGGGCGCAAACCAAATACTGTTTGCCCTGATGCATGTAGGTCATGGTGGCGCCGGTCTGCACCTTGTCCATGAACACCGCGCCTTTCTCCTCTCCGGTTGCCTTGTCGTAAGCACGCAGTCTGGCACCCTTGCGCCCCTTGTCATCGGTGAACAGACCGGAATCGCCGCAGATCACCAATGTCTTGGTCGTCAATGTGCCTAGGATGCCGGACTGGCCGGTGCGGGGAATGGTAACGCCCTTAAGCAGGCGATGATTCTTGATGTGGTCGGGCGTTTCGCCATGCACGATCTGCCAGGCCATGGTGCCCTTGCCCAGGTCGATGGCGGTGATGGTGCCGTAAGGCGGCTTCATCAGCGGGATCCGTTCGATGGAGATCATGCCGGGCACAATGGGGTCATTCAGGCCGTCGGGCCGATAGCGAAACATGGAGGAACCGCCTTTCAGGCTCGCCACGCCGCCGAAAGATCCGCCATTGGAGTCGGCGCTGCCGGGCGGCGGAGGACCGCCGGCTTGAACCACCTTGCCATCCTTGGTCAGTGTTGCACCGATAACCCCGATCTCATTCTTGGAAAAGACGTAAAGAATATTGGTTTCCGGATCGTAGGATGCCCCCGGCCAGTTGATGCCCCCCTGCAATCCCGGCATGCACAGCGCACCGAATAGCTTGTCATTGACCAGCGGCGGCGGGTCGTAAAGCGGGCCCAGATGATAGTGGCTGGCGATCTCCAGCGCCCGCGCCTTGATCTCCGGCGTCCAGTCCACCAGATCGCTCGCCGTCATGCCTTGCCTGGCGAAAGGCGGCGGCGCACTGGGGATAGGCTGTGTCGGCGAATACCATTCGCCCGGCACGTCGCCCTTGGCGACCTTCTTCTCCGGAATCGGCCAGACCGGCTTGCCGGTGGCGCGGTCCAGCACATAGACAAAGCCCTGCTTGGTGGGCTGCGCGATGGCCTTGATCACCTTGCCATTGTGCGGAATGTCGCAAATCACGCCGGCG
>Ga0207657_10001654_pt1 | contig 24052 bp, 23 predicted proteins | sample KBSC33metaG_FD_184316 | JGI IMG/M metagenome (GOLD analysis project Ga0207657, IMG submission 184316) | Corn rhizosphere microbial communities from Kellogg Biological Station, Michigan, USA - KBS C3-3 metaG (SPAdes) (version 2) | ecosystem: Host-associated > Plants > Roots > Rhizosphere > Soil ... | reverse complement strand
CATCGGCGTGATGGGGATGGACCTGAAGGACGAGGATTACATCGAGCATCTCTTCGTCGCCTCGACGCACGACTACATCCTCTTCTTCACGAGCGTCGGGAAGGTCTACCGGCTGAAGGTGCACGAGCTGCCGCTCGGCTCACGTCAGTCGAAGGGGCGCGCGATCGTGAACCTGCTGCCGTTCCGCCAGGGCGAGAACGTGCGGGCGGTGGTGCAGACGCGCAACTTCGAGGAAGCGAAGTACCTGCTGTTCGCGACCAAGAAGGGCGTGGTCAAGAAGACCGCGCTCGGCGCCTACAACACGAATCTGAAAGCCGACGGGATCATCGCGATCAAGATGCGCGAGGAGGACGAGCTCGTCGGCGTCCGTCACAGCTCGGGTGACGACGACGTGCTCATGGTCTCGCGGCTCGGCCAGGCGATTCGATTCTCCGAGGGTGACGTCCGGGCGATGGGCCGCGATGCGTCGGGCGTGCAGGGCATGCGCCTGCGCGGCGACGACGAGGTGATCTCGGTTGCGATCGCCTCCGACGACGCCGACCTGCTCGTCGTGACCGAGAACGGCTACGGGAAGCGCACCCGGGTCTCCGAGTACCCGCGCAAGGGCCGGGGCGGCATGGGCGTGAAGACCGTGCAGCTGACCGCGGCGCGCGGCCACCTGGCCGGCGCCCGGGTCGTCCGCGACGGGTACCAGGTGATGCTCATCTCCACCGGCGGCACGGTGATCAAGATGCCCGTCGAGGACGTGAAACGGCTCGGCCGCTCGACGCAGGGCGTGATCGTCATGCGCCTCCGCGAGGGCGAGCAGGTCTCGTCGCACGCACCGGTCGTCGAGTCGGGTGAGGACGAAGCCGCGCCCGACGCGGCGCCGCTGCCGGCCGCGGACTAGCCCGACGCTTACGCGGCGATCGGCAGCGGCACGCTTCCGTTTTGCAAGCCGTGATGGTAGAAGTGACAACCGAGGGGTCGGGAGACGTCGAGCAAAGGAATCCCCGGATGTCCTACACCAAGCAGGTCGATCTACTCGAGCCGATCGACATGGCTGAACATCTCGACAAGATCGAGCTGTACCTGGGACAGGTCTGCGCGATCGCCGGCATCTCGAAGATGCAGCTCGACTACTGGACGAACAAGGCGCAGATCCCGACCAAGGGCAAGAAGCAGCGGATCTACGACATGGACGCGGTTCAGACGGTGATGCTGATCAAGCAGGCAAAGGACAAGGGTCTGAACCTCGGCGCCGCGATCGACGCCGCCCGGCGCTTCCGCGCTCAGACCGCGCCGGCGTAGAAGCTCGCCCTCGTCAGCGCCGCCGCACGGCGGCCACGAGGAACGCCGCGGTTGCCGCCGAGAGCACGAGCGTCGCCCCGACGGCGCTGCCGGCGCCGAGCTTGACGAGCATCGTGTCCGCGACCTTCCCGGGGAGCTCGCCGCCGCCGCGGCCCGCCAGATGGACGACGTCGCCCCAGAACGTCGAGGTGTAGTCCGGGTCGCGCGTCCAGGTGAGCTCGAGGAGCACGCACGCGACCACCGAGGGGATCGCGAGGGCGAGGCTCCGCCGCCGTGCGTGTGCGAACGCGGGTCCGAGGCCGACCGCGAGGAAGGGCAGCGCCGCCACGAGGTAGCGCGGCCCGGGCGAGTCGCCGCCGTACGGGTCGAAGTACCCGCACTCGGCGAAGGCGAGCACGGCGAAGACCGCCGTACAGACGCCGACCTCGGCGCGGCGGCCCTCGCGCCAGAGGCAGACGAGCCCGAACGCCGCGGCGGCGAGAACCGGGGAGATCACGAGCAGCCCCTTCTCTCCGAAGAACACGAGCCACGTTGCGTGGGCGTTCGGAAGCTGCACGCCGAGGAAGCCGACGGCGTGCTTCGCCCGGTAGACGTTGTCGCTGTAGCTGAGCGGGTTTCGCCACGGCGCTCCGAACGCCGCCCAGCCGTACAGGCCGAGGAGCGCGACGCCGGGCGCCGCGCCGAGGAGGTAGCGGAACGCCGCGTGCCGGCCGCCCTTCACGACGACGTACACGGCGAGCGCGACGACGACGACTGCGGCCTCGTACTCGCAGAGCACCGCGCACCCCGCGAGCGCTCCTGCCGCGAGCGGCCTGCGGCTCCACGCGAGGATGAAGGCGGCGAGCCCGGCCGCCGCCGCGGCCGTGTGATCGAAGCCGACGGCCGCGAACGGGGCCATCAGCGTCCCGAGACCGAAGGCGACGAGGGCGAGCCCGCCGGTGCCGGGCCGCAGCCCTTCGGCGATCCGCCCGACGAGGAAGACGGCGAGCAGGAACGGCAGTCCGGAGACGAAGAGGCGAACGGCGTCGAGTCGCCAGTCGCGGGGCGGGTGCTGCGACACCGGCAGCGGCAGTCTCGTCGCGAGGACGGCCGGGATCGCGAGCACCGGCACGCCCGGGGCCTTGTTCGAATAGAGATGGCCGCCGTAGCGCGAGTGGTCGAGCGAGAGCCCCGTGCAGTCGTCGACGGTCAGGTGTCCGTGCAGCAGCGCGCGGCTGAGGCAGAAGTGCGAGCTGTCCTGCGCCGACCTCGCCTGGAGCGGCAGGAAGGCGACGAGCGCGACGAGCGCGAGCAGCACGAGCTCGTGCCTGGGGCGACCCCAGGGTGCGTGGTCAGCGCCCAAGCTCGCCCGCGGCCCGGGCCGGATCGACCGCGTTGACGTAGACCCCGGCTCCGAGCTCGAGGCCCGCGAGCCGCGTCGTGCGCGGAAAGAGCTCGAGGTGCCAGTGCGGGCCGTCGTGGAGCCAGGCGTTCAGCGGCACGAGCTCGTCGCCGTGGAGCCGCCGGAGCCGTCGAATCAGCTCGGCGAGCAGGCGCAGGGCGGGTGCGAGCAGGTCGCTGCTCAGGCCGTTCGCCTCGGGCCGGTCGGGTGCGATCAGCACCTCGTAGGGGACGCGGCTCGCGACGGGGCAGCCGGCGGTGACACCGTCCCGGCGCAGCACCTCGATCGACTCGGGCAGCCCGCGCTCGGCCGTTGCCTGCGGCGCCGGCGCCGGCAGCCACGCGAGCTGCGAGTGGGAATGGGCGCGCGAGGCTCCGGCGTCGCGACCCTCGTTGAGGAGCGCGAAGCAGAACCCGCCGACGTCGTGCGCCCGCTGTTGCCACGCCTCGGCGACGAGGTCGATGGTCGCGTCGCGCAGGTCGGCGAACGACGCCGCGTGCCCGGCGCCGTGGATCACGACCTCGTGCCGCTCGAGCGCCGGATAGAGGTTCGGCACCACCCGGACGTCCCAGCCGGTCGGGCCGTCTCCGAGCCGGAGCGTCTCGGGCGGCGTCAGCGCCTCGTGGCCGGCGCAGAACGGGCACTCGTCCTGCTCCGGCGCTGCGCCGCCGGGCCGGGCGGCCCGCGCCGGCGCGATCGCCACCCAGCGTCCCGTCGCCGGGTCATGACGAAGATCGGCCACGCCTCCGGCGTGCTCAGCCGGATTTGTCGCCGTGGGCGGCGAACGCGTTCAGCATCTCGATCGGCACCGGGAAGGCAATCGTGGTCGACTGCGACGAGCCGAGCTCGAGCAGCGTCTGCAGGTAGCGGAGCTGCAGCGCAATCGGGTGGGCCTCGATCACGACCGCCGCGTCCTTCAGCCGCTCCGACGCCTGGTACTCGCCCTCGGCGTTGATCACCTTCGCGCGCCGCTCGCGCTCTGCTTCCGCCTGCCGCGCCATCGCACGTTGCATGCTCTGCGGGATCTCGACGTCCTTGACCTCGACGATCGAGACCTTGATGCCCCAGGGCGCCGTCTGCTCGTCGATGATCGCCTGCAGGATCGCGTTGATCTTCTCGCGCTCCGACAGCAACTCGTCGAGCTGGTGCTGCCCGAGCACCGACCGCAGAGTCGTCTGCGCGATCTGCGACGTCGCGACCATGAAGTTCTCGATCTGCACGATCGCGTCCTCCGGCTTGACGATCCGGAAGTACGCGACCGCATTCACGCGCACCGGGACGTTGTCCTTCGTGATCACTTCCTGCGGTGGGATGTTCAGCGTGATCGTCCGCAGGTCGACGCGCACCATGCGATCGACGATCGGGATCAGGATGAAGAGCCCCGGGCCCTTCGGCGAAGGCAGAAGGCGGCCGAGGCGGAAGACGATGCCGCGCTCGTACTCGCGGGCGACCTTGATCGCGCTCAGCGCGAAGAGCAAGACGAGGAAAACGACGATCGCCAGGACGACGAGAGCGGCTGTCATGTGTCGATCCTATGCACGTCGAGGGTCAGGCCGTCCAATCCGGCCACCTGGACGCGGTCGCCCGGCTCGAGCGGGGCGTCCGATTGCGCCCGCCAGAGCTCGCCGTGGACGAAGACGTACCCGCCGTCGCGCACGACGCCCTGCATCCCGACGATGTCCTGCGGCCCGACCCGCACAGGGGCGCGGCGGACGCTCACGGCCTTCGTCATCGCGAACGCCCAGAACCCGCCGATCAGCACCGTCAGGGTGACCACGAGCGCCGTATTGACGTGGTAGGGCGCCGGCGCCTTGTGGAACAGCGTGATGAAGCCGACGGCCATCGCGACGAGGCCCGAGAGCGTCAGGGCGCCGTGCGAGGTCACGTGCGCGTCGACGACGAGGAGCGATGCGCCGAGCAGCACGAGGATCAGGCCGGCCCACGAGAGCGGCAGCACCGAGAAGCCGAAGAGCGCGCAGACCATGCAGATCGCGCCGAAAGCCCCGGGGATCACGACGCCCGGGTGGAAGAGCTCGAAGCCGAGCCCGGCGAGGCCGGCGAGGAAGAGCAGCGAGACGATGTTGGGGTCGATCAGCGTCGAGAGGAAGCGCGTGAAGAACCCGGGGCTGACGCCGACGATCGTCGCATTCGCGGTGTGGAGGGTCATGTGGCGCACGGTCGTGCGACCGTCGATCGTCCGGAGCAGCGCAGGGAGCGTGGGTGAGACGAGGTCGATCACGTTCATCCGCAATGCTTCCTGGTCGGTCAGGTTCGACGCCTTGCGGACGGCGGCGTCCGCCCAGCGGGCGTTCCGGCCGTGCGACTTCGCAAGCCCGCGCAGCGACGCAGCGGCGTCGTTCACGACCTTGCGGTGCAGGTCGCTGCCGACGTTGGCGCCGCTCGCGTCGATCGGCGTCGACGAGCCGATGTTCGTGTCGGGCGCCATGGCGAGCACGTCGGCGGCCTGGGAGATCCAGACGCCTGCAGAGGCGGCCCTGGCGCCGCCGGGCGAGACGTACACGATCACCGGCACCTGCACCGAGAGCTCGCGTTGCACGATCTTCCGCATCGACTCCTCCAGGCCGCCCGGGGTGTCGAGCACGATCACCGCCGCGTCGTAGCCGCGCGAGTGCGCATGGCCGAGCTCGCTGTTCAGCCAGTCCTGGGTGACCGGGTTGACGTCCTGCGCGAAATGGATCGCGAGAACGCGCGGCGCAGCGGCCGCGCTCGCAGGGAGCACGAGCGCGAGGAAGAACACGGCCAGGAGCAGGCGTTTCACTGCCTCTCGATTGTCGCATGCAGAAGCTCGTTGCCAGCCTCGCCGCCGCGGCGGCGCTCGTCGTTCCCGCTCTCGCCCGCGCCGGGGACGTCGCCATGCGGATCCAGGACGTCCCGGCCGGCCCGCGCGAGCTCGCCACGGCAGCCGCGCCGATGCACTTCAACATGCTCGGCCTCCACTGGCAGGGAGGCGGGCCGGTCGCCTACCGCACGCACCGCCTGCACGGCGGCTGGACGGGCTGGGTGGACGCCGACGCCGACACGGCACCCGACGGAGGCACCGGGCCCTGGCACGACGGCGGACTCGCCTGGACCGGCGCAGCCGATGCGTTCCAGGTTCGCCGCGGCCCCGGCGTCACGGCGGTGCGCGCCTACGAGCTCTGGTCGCGGGTGACCGCGAAGCCGTCGCGGACGCTCTCGGAGGCGGGCTCGCCGGCGATCGTCACCCGGTCGGCGTGGGCGGCCGACGAGAAGATCGTGCGCGCCAAGCCGCTCGTCGTAGCGGCCGACAAGCTCGCGATCGTCCACCACACGGCGGGGACGAACGCCTACACGAGGGCGCAGGCGCCCGCGATCGTCCGCGGCATCGAGGTCTACCACGTGAAGGGAAACGGCTGGAACGACATCGGCTACAACTTCCTCGTCGACCGGTTCGGCAACGTCTACGAGGGGCGCCGAGGCGGGATCGACAAGAACGTCGTCGGCGCGCACGCCGAAGGCTTCAACACCGGCTCGATCGGCGTCGCGCTGATCGGGAACTTCATGGCCGCGACGCCGCCCAGGGCGATGCAGGACGCACTGGTCGAGCTGCTCGCCTGGCGGCTCGACCTTGCGCACGTCGATCCGCTCTCGACGGTCGTCTACAGCTCAGGCGGCAACCTGAAGTTCAAGGCGGGCAAGCTCGTCACGCTGCGTGCGGTCTCCGGCCACCGCGACACCGGGCCGAGCGAGTGCCCGGGAACGAACGCCTACAGGCTGCTGCCGGCGATCGCGAAGCGGGTCTCGCGTACCGGGCTCCCGAAGATCTACGCGCCCACCGTCGCCGGCGCGCTCGGCGGCTCGATCCGCTTCCAGGCCCGCGTCTCGGGCGCGCTGCCGTGGAGCGTGACAGTCACGGACCGGCTCGGGAAGACGGTCGCGAGCGGGAGCGGCACCGGGCCGCTCGTCGACTGGCGCTGGAACTCGCTCGTCGCGGGGATGGGAGTGTTCACCTGGACGATCGCGACCCCGGGCGCCCTCGCCGCGACCGGCACGATCGGCGTCGGCCGGCCCGCACCGCCGCCCCCGCTCTCGCTGACGAACCTCGCGACGGTGCCGGCCGTGCTCGACGGCGACGCGACCGTCACCTTCACGCTCGGCGCGGACGCGGCGGTCACGGCTCGCGTGGAGGATGCGACCGGTGCGACGGTCGCCTCGCTCCTCGACGAGAAGCGCACGGCCGGCCAGAACTCCTTCGTCTGGCCCGCGTCGTCGCTTGCCGACGGGCGCTACCGGCTCCTCGTCACGGCGAAGGCAGGCGCGTCGTCGATCACGAAGACCGACGACGTGATCGTCGATCGTACGCTCACCGGCCTCGCCGCCTCGCCGCCTGCGATCTCGCCGAACGGCGACGGTGTCGGCGACTCGACCACGTTCTCGTTCGCGCTCGTCGGGACGACGCCCGTGCGCCTCGACATCGAACAGGCCGGCGGCCTCGTCGTCGCAACGCCCCTCCAGGGCGAGCTCGCGGCCGGCGGGCACACGGTCGGCTGGGACGGGTCCTCCGCCGGCGCCCTCTTGCCGGACGGCAGATACACGGCGGTCGTCACGGTCACGGATGCGCTCGGCGACGTGCAGTACCCGCTGCCGTTCACGATCGACACGAAGCCGCCGACGCTCGCTCTCGTCGATCCGGCGCGCCTCTCGTTCACCCTCGACGAGCCGGCGACGGTGACCGTGCTCGTGAACGGGAGGACCCGCATCGTCGCGTCCGAGCAGAAGGGGCCGTTCACGATCCCCTACGCCGGCTCGGTCTTCTCCCTGACCGCCGAAGCGCAGGATGCCGCAGGCAACCTCAGCCCGGTCCTGACCGGCTGAGAGCGTCGCCCGCGGCGAGCCACGTCTCGTAGCCCCGCTCGAGCCGCGCGAGCACCTCGACGAGGAGCCCGAGGGGGTCGCGCTCGACGAAGCCCGCGCCGGGCCACGCCGTGGAGCCGACGTTGATGCCGATTCCGAGCACGACCCGCTCGCTCGCCTCGGCGAGGATGCCCGCCACCTTCCGGCCCTCGACGAGCACGTCGTTCGGGTGCTTGATCGTCGCCTCGGGCCCGATCGCCTCCGCGACCGCCCGCGCAGCGACGAGCGTGAGCTCCGGCCAGCGGGCGACGGGCAAGGGCGGGTACAGGGCGACCGAGAACATCAGGGCCGAGTCGACCCAGGTCCGGCCGAGCCGGCCGCGGCCCTCGGTCTGGTGGGCCGCCAGCGCGACCGCGCCGTGGGCGGCCCCCGGAGGCAGCATCCGCTGCGTCGTGGGCGTCTCCGCCGCGTAGTGGAGCTCCCGCCCGTAGGCGCCGCGGAGCGCCGCGAGCACCGCCTCGGGTCTCAGGTCGCCCACCCATCTAGAGTAGGCGTGTCGTGCAACCTTCCGTGCGCCGCTCCCGTCGAATCGTTCGCGATCTGCGGCCCGACGGGCCGCTCGTCTACGAGAGGCTCTCGGACCCGATTCTGGTGCGGCGCGCAAAGGATGGAGACAGGCTGGCGCTCGAGGCATTGTGCGAGCGGCATGCGCCGCGGGTCGAGCGGATCGCGCTGCACGTCCTGCGCGATCCCGAGGACGCACGGGACGCCGCACAGGAGTCGCTCGTGAAGCTCGTGCAGCGCGTGGGCCAGTTCAGGGGCCAGTCGCAGTTCTCGACCTGGCTGCACCGGCTCGTCGTGAACACGTGCAAGGACGTCGCGCAGGCGCGCTGGAGCTCGCGGACCGAGCCGCTCGACGAGGACACGCGCGTCGCCTCGGACGGCGATCCCGCGCGCGCGCTCGCCGCGTCCGAGGCACGCAAGGAGCTCGGTCGCTGCCTGGCCGAGCTGCCGGCCGCGCAGGCACGGGTCGTGGCGCTGAAGGACGGGTTCGACGTTCCCTTCGACGAGATCTCCGCTGCGACCGGAATGCCGGTGGGAACGGCCAAGTGCTACGCCCATCGCGGGCGCAACGGCCTCCGGGAACGACTCTCGGCGTGACGCAGCCGCTGATGGACCGGGCCGCCATCGAGGCGGTGCTGCCCCACCGCGACCCGATGCTCCTGCTCGACGAGGTGCTCGAGCTCGTTCCCGGCGAGCGTGTCGTCGCCCGCAAGACGGTCACCGACGCCGACTGCGCCGGGCACTTCCCGGGCAACCCGATCATGCCCGGCGTGAAGATGGTCGAGGCACTCGCGCAGTGCGGCGCCGTCGCGGTGCTCTCCCTCGAGGAGAACCGCGGCAAGCTGGCGCTCTTCGCCGGGATCGACGACGTCCGCTTCAAGCGGGTCGTGCGGCCGGGGGACGTGCTCGAGCTCGAGTGCCGCGTCGAGACGGTTCGCGGGCCGGTGGGGCGGGGCAAGGCAACGGCCACCGTCGACGGCAAGGTCGCCGTGCGCGGCACGCTCACGTTCGCGGTCGGGACCGAGCGATGATCGGCCGCACGACCGGCCCCCGCATCTCGATCACGGGCCTCGGCTGCCATGTTCCCGAGCGCGTGCTCTCGAACGACGAGCTGGCAGGGCTCGTCGACACGAACGACGAGTGGATCGTCTCGCGCACCGGCATCCGCGAGCGGCGCATCGCCGCCGAGGACGAGGCGCTCACCGATATCTGCCTCCCGGCCGCACGTCGTGCGCTCGAGATGGCCGGCGCCGAGCCGGCGTCGATCGACCTGCTGATCGTCGCGACGGTGACACCCGACATGGCGTTTCCCTCGTCGAGCGCGCTCCTCGCGGACACGCTCGGGATGCCGGACGCGGCCGCGTACGACCTCTCGGCGGGCTGCACCGGCTTCGTCTACGCGATCGCGCAGGCGCACGGGATGCTGTCCGCCGGTCTCGCGAAGCGTGCGCTCGTGATCGGCGGCGACGTCCTCTCCAAGATCCTCGACTGGACGGACCGCTCCACCATCGTGCTCTTCGGCGACGGCGCCGGCGCGGTTGTCATGGAGACCGTCGAGGAGGGCGGGTTCCTCGGCTTCGAGCTCGGGGCGGACGGTGGCGGAGGCTCGAATCTCTGGCTGCCGGGCTCGGGCTCGCGGCGGTTCGAGGATCCGGACCGGTTCGTGAAGATGAACGGCCGCGAGGTGTTCAAGTTCGCGACGCGGGTGATGGTCACCTCGGCCGACGCGATCCTCGCCGAATGCGAGAAGACGGTCGCCGACGTCGACGTGTACGTCCCGCACCAGGCAAACGTCCGGATCATCGACCACGCTGCCAGGAAGCTCGGGCTCCCCGAAGAAAAGACGATCGTCAACGTGCAGAAATACGGCAACACCTCCTCCGGCTCGATCCCGCTCGCGCTCGCGGACGCCGCCGACGACGGGTTGCTGAAACCAGGCAAGCTGGTGCTCCTCACGGGGATGGGTGCCGGGCTGACCTGGGGCTCGGCGCTGATCGACTGGACCCACGACACGACTGGAGCTGCTGCATGACCAAGATCGCGTTCATGTTCCCCGGCCAGGGGTCGTTCGCGGCAGGGATGGGGAAGGACGTCGCCGCCGCAGTGCCGGAGGCGATGGCGGTCTACGACGCCGGGAGCGAGGCGTCGGGCATGGATCTGAAGGAGCTCTGCTTCGAGGGGCCGGTCGACGATCTCGTCGAGACGGAGGTGCAGCAGCCGGCGCTCGTCGCCACCTCGCTCGCGCTCGACGCAGCCCTGCGCGCGCGGGGGATCCACCCCGATGTCGTCGTCGGGCATTCGGTCGGCGAGTTCGCGGCGCTCGGCTCGGCGGAGTCGATGGACGCCCGGACCGCGATCGCGCTCGTGCGCGAGCGCGGCCTCGCGATGGCGGACGCGGCCCGGGCCCATCCAGGCTCGATGGCGGCGATCCTCGGGCTCGCCGACGAGGCGGTCGAGGCGCTGTGCAAGAAGATCGCGAACGTGTGGCCGGCGAACTACAACTGCCCGGGCCAGCTCGTGATCTCCGGCGAGACGGTCTCGGTGGACGAGGCGTGTGTCGAGGCGGAGCGCGAGGGCGCCCGTCGCGCGATTCGTCTCCGCGTCTCGGGCGCGTTCCATTCGCCGCTCGTCGCGCGGGCCGCCGACCGGCTGCGCCCCGCGGTGGAGCGCGTTCACCTCAGCGAAGGACGCGCCGCGTTCATGTCGACCGTGACCGCGAAGGTCGAGGACGCCCAGCGCTACAGCGAGCTCTTGATCGAGCAGCTGACCTCGCCGGTGCGGTTCACGCAGGCGGCGCGCGAGCTGATCAACCAGGGTGTGACCACGTTCGTCGAGGTGGGGCCCGGCAACGTGCTCGGCGGTTTACTGAAGAGGATCGACAGATCGGTACGAATCTTCTCGGTCAACGACCTGAAGTCGCTCGACGAAGCAACAGACGCGCTTGGCTGACGCTGTACCGTTCGCGTCCCTGGCAGGCAGGCGGGCGCTCGTCACCGGCGCATCTCGTGGGATCGGCGCCGCGATCGCGCGTGAGCTCGCCGCCGCCGGGGCGGAGGTCGTCGTCGGCTACCGCTCAGGCCGTGAGGAGGCGGAGCAGCTCGCCGCGGAGCTCGGCGCGAGAGCGGTGCAGGCCGACGTCTCGTCGGCCGAGGACGCGAAGCGGCTCGTCGAGGAGGCGGGCGACCTCGACGTCCTCGTGAACAACGCCGGGCTCACGCGGGACGGTCTGCTCGCCCGCATGTCCGACGACGACTGGCGGACCGTGATCGACACCAATCTGAGCTCCGTCTTCTACACCTGCCGCGCGGTCACGCGCCCGATGATGCGCAAGCGCGGCGGGTCGATCGTCAACATCAGCTCGATCGTGGGTGTGCACGGCAACTGGGGCCAGGCGAACTACGCCGCCTCCAAGGCGGGGATCATCGGCTTCACGAAGTCGCTGGCCCGCGAGCTCGGGTCGCGGTCGATCCGGGCGAACGTCGTCGCCCCCGGCTACGTCAAGACGCAGCTCACGGACGTGCTCCCGGAGGAGGCGACGGCTGCGATGGTGCAGGCGACGCCCCTCGGCCGCGTCGCGGAGCCGGAGGAGATCGCGGGCGCGGTACGCTTCCTCGCCTCCGACGCAGCGGCCTTCATCACCGGTGAGGTGCTGCTCGTCGACGGCGGGTTGGGGATGTAGATGGGAAGACGCGTAGTGATCACCGGCATGGGCATGGTCAGCCCGCTCGGCAACGACGTGCAGACGTCGTGGTCGCGCCTCGTTGCGGGCGACTGCGGAGCCGCGGAGATCACCGCGTTCGACCACACGGACTACAACGTCCACTTCGCCTGCGAGCTGAAGGACTTCGATCCGACGAACTGGGTCGATCGCAAGGCCTCGCGGCGCATGGACCGCTTCGCGCAGATGATCCTCGCCGCAGCCCGCCAGGCGGAGACGGATTCCGGCGTCGACGTCTCGAGCGCACCCGACCGCTTCGGTGCGTCGATCGCGACCGGCATCGGCGGCCTGCACAGCTACCAGGAGTGCTACCACGTGCTCCTCACCCGCGGCCCCGACCGCGTCAGCCCCTTTTCGATCCCGTCGATCATCCCGAACATGGGCGCAGGCTGGGTGTCGATCGAGCTCGGCACGAAGGGCCCGCTGATGAGCGAGTGCACCGCGTGTGCTGCGTCGAACATGGCGATCGGCGACGCCATGGACGAGATCCGCGTCGGGCGCGCGGACGTGATGTTCGCAGGGGGCACCGAGGCGCCGATCACCGAGGTGGGCATCGCCGGGTTCGACGCGATGCGAGCGCTCTCGCGCCGCAACGACGATCCCGCGCACGCGTCGCGGCCCTTCGACAACGAGCGCGACGGCCTCGTGATGGGTGAAGCCGCAGCGGTGCTCGTGCTCGAGGAGCTCGAGCACGCGAAGGCGCGCGGCGCGAAGATCTACGCCGAGCTGATCGGGTACGGCATCTCCTCCGACGCCGCGCACATGACCGAGCCCGACCCGACGGGAGAGAGCCCGGCCCGCGCGATGACGATGGCGCTCGCCGACGCCGGGGTCGCGCCCGCGGAGGTGGGGTACGTCAACGCGCATGCGACGTCGACACCGCTCGGCGACGCCGCCGAGACGCGTGTGATCAAGCACGCGTTCGGCGAGGAGCACGCGCGCACGAAGCTCGCGGTCTCCTCCACCAAGGGCGCCACCGGCCACTGCTTCGGCGCGGCGGGAGCGGTCGAGGCGGTGTTCACGACGCTGGCCGTCGTCGAACGCACCGCGCCGCCGACGATCAACTACGACGACCCCGATCCCGAATGCGATCTCGACTACGTGCCGAACGAGGCCCGTGCGCTGCCGGACCTGCGTGTCGCCGTCTCGAACTCGTTCGGCTTCGGCGGCCACAACGCGTCGCTCGTCGTGCGGGCCTGGGACGAATAGCGCCGCTTCCAGGACGCAGGATCTTGCGGCCCTGGCCGCGAATGACAAGCGCCATGAGCGGTCGTGGCACAGGCGTTACCGTCCGAGACGGCTCCTACCGTGCACCCATGCGCGTTGTCGACGTGGGCGGCAGCCCGGTCGAAGTCCACATACGCCGGTCCAAGCGCGTGCACGGACACCGAATCTACGTGCGCCAGGGCGCGCCGCCCGAGCTCGTCGTCCGCCCGAGGGCCTCGGACGCGGAGATCGACGCCGCGATCGACTTCCACCGGGGCTGGCTCGAGCGGCAGCTCGCGAACCACACCGGCCCCTGCCTGGGCCTCGACCGCCTGAGGCTGACCGAGCAGCAGGGCCGCCGAGAGGCACTCGCCCGCATCTCGCTCCTCGCGCAGTCGGAGGCGACGGCGCTCGGGGTCGGCTACACCCGTCTGACGCTGCGCGACCAGCGGAGCCGCTGGGGCTCGTGCTCGAGCAAGGGCGCGCTCAGCTTCAACTGGCGTCTCGTCCTCGCGCCGCACGACGTGCTCGACTACGTCGTCGTGCACGAGGTGTGCCACCTCGCAGAGCACAACCACGGCCGGCGGTTCTGGCGTCTCGTCGAGCGGCGTCGCCCCTCGTACCGCGACTCGAAGCAATGGCTCGACGATCACGGCTGGGAGATCCTCGCGTACCGCCCGCCGCTCGAAGCCGCTGCGTAGAGTTGCGGGGTGGAGCGCTGGGCGAGCTTCGACTGCTACGGCACGCTGATCGACTGGGACGGCGGCATCCGCGCCGAGCTCGCCCGCGTCTTCGGCGACGAGGCCGCCGACGCGCAGCTCGAGCGCTACCACGAGGTCGAGCCGGAGCTGCAGCGCGACGGCACGAGAAGCTATCGCGACGTCCTGACGGAGACGATGCGCCGGCTCGGCGCTCCGGCGGGCGCCGAGCACGGTCTCGCCGACGCCCTGCCCGGCTGGCGCGCGTTCCCGGAGGTACACGGTGCGCTCACGGAGCTGCGGGTGCGCGGCTGGAAGCTCGCGATCCTCTCCAACACCGACGACGACTTCATCGCCGCCTCGCAGGTGCAGATCGGCGTTCCGTTCGACGAGATCGTCGTCGCGCAGGAGATCGCGTCGTACAAGCCCGCGCACCGCCACTGGGAGACGTTCTTCGACCGCACGCACGCGACGCGCGACCGGCACGTGCACGTGGCGGCGTCCCAGTTCCACGACATCGCCCCGGCAAACGAGCTCGGTCTGCGCAGCGTCTGGATCAACCGCACCGGCGAGGCGCTCGCTTCGAAGCCGACGCGCGAGCTCGCCGACCTGCTCGCGCTGCCCGAGACGCTCGACGAGCTCGTCGCCCCATCGCCGTGAGCGCCCTGCGGGCGCGTTGCCCCGACTGCCGCACGCTGACGGCGGTCGCGATCGGCCCCGAGTACCAGTGCCACGCCTGCGGACGCGAGTTCGGTGCCGGCCTCGTGCGGGTGCCGCGGGCGTTCGGGCGCGGCGGCGAGGCGATGGCAGCCGCGGCGGGCGTCGAGCTTCCCTGGCCGGAGGCCGCCGTGATCGAGGAGGACACGCTCGACGCGCAGATCGCGGTGCAGATCCGCGAGCTGCCGCAGCGCCCGCTCGTGCTGGGCGGCTGTTGCTGCGCCCACGTCGGCGCCGTGCGCGGCCTCGCGGCGCGTCACGGCCGCATCGGTGTCGTCTGGTTCGACGCACACGGCGACCTGAACACCCCGGAGAGCTCGCCGTCCGGCAACGCCTGGGGCATGCCGCTGCGGATGCTGGTCGACGCCGGCGACGTCGACCCACGCGACGTCGTCCTCCTCGGCGCCCGGAGCCTCGATCCGCCCGAGCTCGACTTCATCGCCGCCTCGGGGATCAGGCGGGAGCTCGGCGGCCTGCCCGAGCACGTCTACGTCGCGGTCGACTGCGACGTCCTCGACGACCTGCCGGTCTTCATGCCCGAGCCGGGCGGAATGCCGGTGGCCGAGCTCGAGCGGGTGCTCGCCGGGCTGCCGGTGCCCGCGGGTGCCGGGTTCACGGGGCTCGTTCGCTCGGAGGCCGCCGCAGAGGCCCTGCCGCGGCTCGGGCACGCGCTCGGGCTGTAACCGAAGGGCCGCGGCGAGCGGTCTAAGCTCTCGACATGTCCGAGCAGCGCATCGACGTCCAGGTGGAGCACCGACACGCACCGCCGCCGGCCGAGCAGAAGCATCCGAACACCTGCCCGAAATGCGGGTCGCACTACCGCGACGACGAGCTCGCAGCGGCGCTCTGGGTGTGCGGTCACTGCGGGCATCACTTCCCGATGCGCGCCCGCGCGCGGATCGACTGGTACGCCGACGAGGGGACGTTCGTCGAGGAGGCCGCCGACATCCGCTCCGAGGACCCGCTCGACTTCTTCGACCTGAGACCGTACGCGGAGCGGCTTGCGGAGGCCGAGCTGAACACCGGCCTCGGCGAGGCTGCGCTGATCGGCCGCGCGTCGATCGACGGACATCCGGTCGAGCTGGCCGTGATGGACTTCACGTTCATGGGCGGCTCGATGGGGAGCGCCGTCGGCGAGAAGTTCTCGCGCGCGTGCGACTCGGCGATCGAGCGGTCCGTGCCTCTCGTCTCGGTGACGAGCTCCGGCGGTGCGCGCATGCAGGAGGGGATCCTGTCGTTGATGCAGCTGCCGAAGACGGTGTGCGCGGTCGAGGACTTGCATGACGCGCACATCCCGATGCTGACCGTGATGGCGCACCCGACGACGGCCGGCGTGCTTGCGTCGTTCGCCTCGCTCGGCGACGTCACGATTGCCGAGCCCGGCGCGCTGATCGCGTTCACCGGGCCGCGGGTCGTGCAGCAGACGACCCGTGAGAAGCTGCCCGAGGACTTCGGCCTCGCGGAGCAGAACCTGCGCTTCGGGCACATCGACGCGATCGTCCCGCGCGCCGAGCAGCGGGGGCATCTCGCGAGGCTCCTGAGGCTCTTTCGGTGACGGGGAAGGACGAGGAGCAGAACCTCCGGCGCCGGCTGTCGGGTCTCTCGCGGCTGCCGCTCCTGCGCGGTGCACGGGTCGACGGCGAGGCGGAGCGCCTCGAGCGCCAGCTCGAGCGGCTGCAGGCCGATACGAGCGACGAGTCGATCTGGCGCTCCGTCGAGCTCGCCCGCCACGCCGACCGGCCGTACACGATGGACTACGTCGAGCGCCTCCTCGACGACTGGGTCGAGCTGCACGGCGATCGCGGGCGGGCGGACGACGGTGCGCTCGTGACGGGGCTCGGAAGGCTCGACGGCCGCACGATCGTGCTGATCGGGCACCAGAAGGGACGTGACGTGAAGGAGCGCCTCGACCGCCAGTTCGGCATGGCCTACCCCGAGGGGTACGTGAAGGCGATTCGCGTGATGGAGATCGCCGAGCGGTTCGGCTTCCCGGTCATCTCGCTCGTGGACACGCCCGGCGCCTACCCGGGCGTCGCCGCGGAGCAGCACGGGCAGGGCGGCGCGATCGCCCGCTCGCAGGCCGAGATGGCCCGGCTGACCGTCCCCACGGTCGCCTGCATCATCGGCGAGGGCGGTTCGGGCGGCGCCGTCGCGATCGCCGTCGCCGACCGCGTGTTGATGCAGGAGAACGCCATCTATTCCGTGATCACGCCCGAAGGCTGCGCCGCGATCCTCTGGCGCGACGCGGGCGAGGCGAAGAAGGCCGCGGCGGCGTTCAAGCCCGACGCGGGCCACTGCCTCGAGCTCGGCGTGATCGACGGGATCGTCCCGGAGCCGGCAGGCGGCGCGCAGCGAGACCACGACGAGGCCGCGCGCCTGCTCCACGCCGCGCTCGTCGAGTCGCTCGAGGAGCTCGAGGACACTCCCGGCGAGGAGCTCCGCCGCCGCCGCCGCGCGAAGTTCCGCGGCATGGGCGTCTACGCCTGACCTTCCGAGGGGCGCCCGGCAATCGCTCACGCGGGGGATGCGCGTGGCGAATGTCACGAATTTCCGGTGATTTCCACATCATCCACAGGGTTTTCAACGGGGGGAGACGCCCGCTGAAACGCGTCGAGGCCCGCCGAAAGCGGGCCTCGAGCGCCTAACCCCCCGTCAGGTGGAGAAAGCTCCAGGGTGTTCTGTCCCCGCCGGCCGTGCCTAAACCCTCGAGGCCTGTGGAGAACCGGCCGCCGCCGGGCCGGTCGCGCCGACGCCGGGGCGCCGGACCCGCCAAGCTTCGGCCGTGTCCCTCTCCGAGTACCGCCGCAAGCGCGATCCCGAGCAGACGCCCGAGCCCTTCACGGGCGGGACGACCGGCGCCACGCCGATCTTCGTCGTCCAACGCCACGACGCGAGACGGCTCCACTACGACTTCCGCCTCGAGCGCGCAGGCGCGCTCGCCTCCTGGGCAGTGCCGAAAGGGGTGCCGGTCGAGCCGGGAGCGAAGGCGCTCGCCGTGCACGTGGAGGACCATCCGCTCGAATACGCCACCTTCCACGGCGAGATCCCGGCCGGCCAGTACGGGGCGGGCAGCGTCGAGATCTGGGATCGCGGCACGTACGAGCTGCTCGAGGAGAAGCGGAACGGCCAGCTCACCTTCGACCTGCACGGCGAGCGCCTGCACGGCCGCTACACGCTCGTGCCCGCGCACCTCGACGGCAAGGAGCAGAACTGGCTGCTCATCAAGGGCCACGACGACGGGTCGGACTCGAACGCCGCTCCGGCCGCGTACGCGCCGATGCTCGCGACCCTCGCGGACGCCGTGCCGCACGGGAAGGAATGGACGTACGAGGTGAAGTTCGACGGGTTCCGCGCGCTCGCCTACGTCCGCGCCGGCGAGTGCACGCTCGTCTCGCGCAACGGCAACTCGCTCACGGAGCGGTTCCCCGGCATCGCGAAGGACGTCGCGAAGGCGACGAAGAGCCCGAACGCGGTGCTCGACGGCGAGATCTGCCGGGTCAACGCCGAGACGGGCCGCGCGACGTTCTCGGAGCTGCAGCAGGGAGGCGGGGTGCTCGTCTACTACGTCTTCGACCTGCTCGAGCTCGACGGGACGACCCTCGTCGACGACCCACTCGAGGAACGGCGCGAGCGGCTCCGCGCGCTGCTCGACGCGCGCACGACGACGGTCAGCTTCTCGGAGAGCTTCGACGACGGCGACGCGCTCTTCGCGGTCGCGGCCGAGCAGGGGCTCGAGGGGGTGATCGCCAAGCGCCGCGGCAGCACGTACAAGCAGCGGCGGACGCGCGACTGGCTGAAGGTGAAGACCGAGAACGTGCAGGAGTTCGTGGTCGCGGGCTACACGCAGGGAGCGGGCCGCCGCGCAGGGACCTTCGGAGCGCTCGTTCTCGCCGTCAACGAAGGAACCGGCTTGCGGTACGTCGGCAACGTCGGCACCGGGTTCGGCGACGCCGAGATCCGGAAGCTGCTCGGGCTGCTCGAGCCGCTGCGGCGAGACACGCCGCCGTTCGCCGAGCCGCCGAAGATGCCGCGCGTGCGGAAGGGCGACGTGCGCTGGGTGGAGCCGCGGCTCGTCGCGCAGGTGCGGTTCGGCGAGTGGACGCACGACGGGCGCCTCCGCCACCCGGCCTACCTGGGCATTCGCGAGGACAAGGAAGCGGCGGAGGTGACCCGTGAAGAGCCGCTCGCGGAGGTGGTCCGCAAGGGGAAGCGGGAGCTCCGCCTCTCGAACCTCGACAAGCTGTTCTGGCCCGACGAGCAGATCACCAAGGGCGACCTGCTGCGCTACTACCAGGCGGTCGCGCCCGTGCTGCTGCCGCATCTGCGCGGGCGGCCGTTCACGATGCGGCGCTACCCGGACGGCGCCTACGGCAAGGCGTTCTTCCAGAAGGACGCGCCCTCGCACATGCCGGACTGGATCCCGACGTATCGCGCGCTCGTCTCGACCCGGGAGAGCTCGCGCGCGAAGAAGTGGGTCGAGTTCCCCGTCGTCGGCGACGAGCTCGCGCTGCTCTGGATGGTGAACATGGGCTGCATCGACATGAATGCGTGGTATTCGCGGGTCGACCGGCCCGACCGCCCGGACTTCGTCCTCTTCGACCTCGACCCGACGCCCGAGGTGCCGTGGTCGCAGACGATCGAGGTGGCCCTGATCCTGAAGGACGCGCTCGAGGCGCTCGACCTCGTGTCGTTCCCGAAGACGTCCGGCGGCAAGGGGTTTCACGTATTGGTTCCGGTCGACCGGAGAGCGACGTACGCGGACACGCGCGGGTTCGCGGAGGTCGTCGCGGGGGCGATCGCGCGCGCGCATCCCAGGCTCGCGACGACCGAGTGGTCGAAGGCGCGCCGCCGCGGCGTCCTGATCGACTCGAACCAGAACGGCGAGGGAAAGACGATCGCGTCCGTCTACTCGGTCCGTCCGAGGCCGAACGCCCCGGTGTCGACGCCGCTTGCCTGGGACGAGGTGACCGACAGGCTGAACCCGTCGATCTACACGATGCCGGTCGTCCTCGAGCGCGTGCGGCAGCGCGGCGACGTCTATGCCGGGGTGCTGTCGACGCGGCAGTCGCTGGCGAAAGCGCTGAAGCGCTTTCGCTGAGCTCCTAACCCGGCTTCACCGGATGCGTCCTTGCGGCCTCCTTCGCCACGGTCAGCTCCTTGCCGTCGATCACCGCGTACCGCAGGGCGATCGCGCTCAGCTCGTCCGAGGCCTCCCGGGCCGCGTGACCGAGCTTCGCGTCGAGCGTCTCCGGATCGTCGAGGTAGAGGAGCCTGGTCCAGAACGTGGTCAGCACGATCGAGACCCACGGCATGAAGATCGCGTTTCGCTCGAGCGCGGCCGACGGTCGCTGCACGAAGAACGCGACGAAGACCCCGACCGTCAGACCGGCAAGGCCGATCGCGGCGGCCGCCTCGCCGACGCTCGTCGCGGTCAGCCCCTTCACGAACGCGGCCACGGTCGCCGCAATGCCGAACACCATCATCGCCACGTAGCCGACGAAGACGACGCGGTACGAGCGCCGCAGGTACGCGGTGGTGCGCGCGAGCGTGTCGACGTCCTCGCGCAGGATCGACGCCGCGAGCGCGCGTAGCTCGGTCGTCGTCTCGACAGGATCCCCGTGCCGCGGGCGGGGCAGCCGCATCGTCATGGCGTGCCCTCCTTCGTTCACTGTTGCGGCCGAGCCTACGTCATGCGTCGACGCCGAACAACGGCAGCACGCGCTCGAGGCCGTCGATCTCGACCGCGACCGGCGAGGAGAACCCGTCCCGCCGCAACTCGAGGTCGGCGTGCTCGATCGGCTCCCCGCGCGGAGCGACGACGTGCGAACCGACCCGCTCATAGCCGAACTTCCGCGAGACGCCGAGTGACTGCGGGTTGCCGTCGATCGCGCCGGAGGTCGCCACCTCCGCGCCGAGCCCGTCGAATGCAAGCGCGAGCACGGCGGCCCGCATCTCCGTGCCGAGCCCGCGCCCCTGGAAGGCGCGGCCGAGCCACGAGCCCGTGTCGACGCGGCGCGTCTCCGCGAAGCGCTCCCCGCGCAACGACTGGACACCGACCGGCCGGCCGTCGAGGAACGCGGCGAGCACGACGTCCCAGCGCTCGGGACGGCTGCTCCAGAGGGTCGACTCGTGGAACGCGAGGAACGACGGCTCGTCGAGCTCGTCGGTCCACGGCACGGCGAACGGCATCCGGCCCGGGTCGTGGATCCCCGCCGCCGCAACGGCGTAGAGCCCGCGAAGCTCGCCGACCGTCGGGACGCGCAGCTCGAGCCGCGGCGTCCGCAGCCGGAGCTGCGACAGCGGGTGCGGGAACCGCGTGTAGAAGTCCCGCCGGTCGACGACGTCGAAGCCGAGCTTGCGGTAGAGCTCGCGTGGCCAGTCGTCCGCGAGCGCCTCCAGGAACACGATCTCGTGTCGAGCGAGCGCGTCCTCGAGCGCGTGCTGCACGATCGCGCGCCCGAGGCCGCGGCCGCGGAAGCGCTCGACCGTCTCGACGTCCTCGATCTGCGCAACCTGGGCGCTGCTCCGCACCTCGCAGTAGGCCGCCACCTCGCCGTCCGCGAATGCGGCGAAGAACCGGGTCGGGACCGCACCCGCGATCAGCCGCTTGGCCCCGTCCAGCTGGCGTGCGATCTCGGCATCGCCCCACGGCTGGGCGAGCGCCCCGGCCCTCCGTGCGGGAACGAGCTCCTCGAACGACACCTCGCGCACCATCGACGTGTCGACACGTCGGTCGAGGTCGCGCACATGGGCGAGCACGAGGTGCGTCGAGAGCGAGTAGCCGAGCTCGGCGAATTCACCCTCGACGCCGACGCCGCCCTGCTCGACGACCACGCGGCGATGATGTCGCGCCTCCATCGCGGTTGCGGCTTCGGCCGCGAGCTCGGCCGCCGGCGCCGTGGCGCGCTCCACCGACAGGTAGTTGGCGTCGTAGACGGACGGGATCGAGTCGGAGAGAAGCGCCACCCCGTGCTGCGTCGGTACGACCCGCTCCGCGGAGGCGTGGGCAAGCGATCGCCGGAAGGCGCGAATGCGTTCGACCATCGGAGTGCGTATCTTCGCGGGTATCGCCGCGATCGACGTCAGAGACCTGCGCGTTGTGCGGGGAGCGAAGGTCGTCCTGCCCGGCATCTCGCTCGAGGTCGAGCAGGCGACGGTGACCGGCCTCCTCGGCCCGAGCGGCTCTGGCAAGTCGACCTTGCTGCGCGCGATCGTCGGCGTGCAGGTCGTGGCGTCCGGGAGCATCCATGTGCTCGGTGCGCCGGCCGGCGCGGCGTCGCTGCGCTCCCGGGTCGGGTACGTCACGCAGGCGCCTTCGGTCTATGCGGACCTGACCGTTCGCGAGAATCTCAGGTACTTCGCGCGCGTCCTCGGCGCTCCGGCGGTGTCGGTCGACCGTGCGCTCGAGGCGGCCGGGCTCGAGGACGAGGGCGACCAGATCGTGGGCACGCTCTCCGGCGGGCAGCTGTCTCGTGCCTCCCTCGCCTCTGCGCTCCTGGGCGAGCCGGAGCTCCTCGTGCTCGACGAGCCGACCGTGGGGCTCGACCCGCTGCTCCGACGCGACCTGTGGCGCACCTTCCGCCGGCTCGCCGAGCGAGGGGTGACCCTCCTCGTCTCGTCCCACGTGATGGACGAGGCGGAACACTGCGACCGCCTCCTGCTCCTCCGCGCCGGCGGGCTGCTCGCGGACGACACCCCGGACGCGCTGCGGCGCCGCACGGGCTGCGCCGACCTCGACGCTGCGTTCCTGAAGCTCGTGGAGTCGACTGGATGAGCGGGCGCGTGACGTTCGCAACGGCGATGCGGGTGCTGCTCCAGTTGCGCCGCGATCCCCGGACGCTGGCGCTCCTCTTCGCCGTGCCGCCGGTCCTGATCGCGCTCTTCCGGTACGTGTTCGACGGTCAGCCGCAGACGTTCGACCGGATCGGCGGGCCTCTGGTCGGGATCTTCCCCTTCATCATGATGTTCGTGATCACGTCGATCGCGATGCTGCGAGAGCGGACGACCGGCACGCTCGAGCGGTTGATGACGCTTCCGCTCGCGAAGGCGGATCTGCTCGCCGGGTACGCGCTCGCGTTCGCCGCGGTCGCGGTCGTGCAGGCGTCGGTCACGAGCGCGGTCGCGTTCGGCTTGCTCGGCCTCGACGTCGCAGGGTCGGTGGCCGCGGTGATCGGGCTCGCGGTCCTGAACGCGATCCTCGGCATGTCGCTCGGCCTTTTCGTCTCGGCGTTTGCGCGCACCGAGTTCCAGGCGGTGCAGTTCCTGCCCGCGTTCGTCTTCCCCCAGCTCCTGCTCTGCGGCCTGCTCGTGCCGCGCGGTCGCATGGCGGGTGCCCTCGACTGGGCCTCGACCGTCATGCCGTTGACCTGGGCGTTCGACGGGCTCGACCACGCAGTGCGAGGCGGCGCGGCCGGCATCGTGCTGCGCGACACCGCGATCGTGGTCGGGGTGACCGTGGTCGCTCTCGCGCTCGCCGCCTCGACGCTGCGCCGGCGGACGAGCTGACCCCTGGATGGTTTCGACCAGCTAGAGGAGCGCCGCGAGCTTCGCCTCGAGGAAGCGCCGCTCCGGCTCGGCCTGTGCGAGCTCGAGCGCGCGGCTGAACGCGGCCTGCGCCTCGCCGGTTCGCCCCAGCCGTTGCAGAAGCTCGCCGCGGGTCGAGTGGAGATAGCGGTACCCGCCGAGGTCGAGCGCGTCGACGATCCGGAGCGCCGTCTCGGGCCCGTCGGACTCGGCAACCGCGACGGCGCGGTTCAGCTCGACGACCGGCGAGCCGGTCAGGCGCGAGAGCTCGCCGTAGAGCGCGGCGATCTCGCGCCAGTCGACCGAGTCCTCGGTGTGGAGCGACGCGATCGCCGCCTGCAGCACGTACGGGCCTCGGCCCTGCAGCGCGAGTGCCCGCTCGAGCGACGCCCGGCCTGCGGCGATCCGGCCGGCATCCCAGAGCGACCGGTCCTGATCTGCAAGCAGCACGAGCTCGCCGTCCCGGAACCGCGCGTCGCGGCGCGCGTCGTGGAGGAGCATCAGGGCGAGGAGCGCATGCGCCTCCGGCTCGTCCGGCATCAGGCCGGCAAGCGCGTCTCCCAGCCGGATCGCCTCGGCAGCGAGCTCGTTCCGGCCGCCGTACCCCTCGTTGAAGATCAGATAGACGACGGCCAGCACCGCGGTGAGCCGATCCGGCAGGAGGTGATCGGCGGGAACGCGGAAGGGGATGCCCGCCGTCTTGATCTTCCGCTTCGCCCGCACGAGCCGCTGCGCCATCGTCGCCTCCGGCACGAGGAACGCCCGAGCGATCTCCTCCGTCGTCAGGCCGCCGAGGGTCCGCAGGGTCAACGCCACCTGCGCGTCCAGCGCGAGCGCAGGATGGCAGCACGTGAACACGAGCTCGAGGCGCTCGTCGGCGAAGGTCGATGCGGGCATGGGAGGAGGAAGCTCGAGCAGCCTGGTCTTCGCGGCGAGCACGCGCTCGCGGCGGATGCGGTCGATCGCCCGGTTGCGTCCCGTCGTCACGAGCCACGCGCCGGGGTTCGGCGGCAGGCCGTCGCGCGGCCAGCGCTCGGCGGCGATCGCGAACGCCTCCTGCGCGGCCTCCTCGGCGAGGTCGAAGTCGCCGAGGAAGCCGATAAGGGAAGCGAGGACGCGCCC
>Ga0207657_10001653_pt1 | contig 24053 bp, 20 predicted proteins | sample KBSC33metaG_FD_184316 | JGI IMG/M metagenome (GOLD analysis project Ga0207657, IMG submission 184316) | Corn rhizosphere microbial communities from Kellogg Biological Station, Michigan, USA - KBS C3-3 metaG (SPAdes) (version 2) | ecosystem: Host-associated > Plants > Roots > Rhizosphere > Soil ... | reverse complement strand
CAGATGCACGTTTTATCCAGTTATCGTAATCTTGCACAGTTTTGAAAGGCTGAATTGCGCTGCCACTGCCCATTTGCCCCATATCTAATGGTCGTCCCCAGAATTGATTTGTCGGAATATAATTGCTATGAAACGATAAACCTTCAAGGCTTATCTGCATCTCATACTTAAAAATATCAAAGCTAATTTTATCGTTGTCGTTGAGATGATCACGATCAAACTCATTAATCTCGCTCAAATATTTTGAATAAAAAATTTTTAGCTTAGCATGATAGCTGTCTGTAAAATCAACAGGCATCTGATCGTTGAATCGGTTATCGCCGTTTGTTGTTGCTTCAAGCGGAAACAGTTGCATGCGTTCATCATAGTATTTGTCAAACAGAGCCGCAAGTTCATTATTGGCTTCCATGTTAGAATTGTTGTTGCCCAGTTTACATGCAACAAGCGAGTTGTAAAGCGCGATAACAAAAAATATTTTCTTCATAAAAAAATAAGGTGTGGAAGATAGTGATTTGAAAATTTTCAAATAAAAGAATATGATAAGCGTTTTGATAAAAGTTGAAATTTAAAAGTAAACTGAGAGCCTTGTATTTTAAATTTTGCTCCTACATTTGAAATTATTTCTCATTCTAAATAAAATCTAAGTGATCCCGATTATTAATTACGATCGTTTGCAAACAATGAAAAATAAACTGGTGCTGGCAGGCGATCTTGGCGCAACAAAAATGAATCTTGGTTTATACAACATTCATGATAGTGATGTGCATGAAATTGCAACAAAACAATACTACTGCAAAGACTATAAATCAATGGAAGAAATTCTGCAGGATTTTATGAAAGACCAGCATGAAAAACCGCAAAGCTTTTGCTCCGGTGTTGCGGGAGCCGTAATAGATAACAAGGCTGATCTTTTGAATTTAGGTTGGGAAGTCAATGGCAACAAATTGAAAGCGTTTACAGGAATTGCAAATGTTTCATTGATCAATGATCTTGAAGCAAACGCATATGGTCTTGCTTGTTTGCATGATGAGGATTTTGCGATCATCAATAAAGGTGAAGACCATGCTGGCAACGCAGCGATCATTGCGCCGGGCACAGGTTTGGGTGAAGCAGGTTTGTTTTGGGATGGAAAATTTTTTCATCCTTTTGCAACAGAAGGAGGACACTCAGATTTTTCTCCGCGAACTGATCTCGATTTTGAATTGACAAAATATTTTTTGCGAACAGAAGGAATTCCAAGCTGGGACAGAATTATATCAGGACAGGGCATTCGCATCATCTATAATTTTCTTCGTGACGAAAAAGGTTACGAAGAGCCTGCATGGCTTGCTGAAGAATTTGATGAAGAGGATCCTTCAAAGGCCATCACTAATGCAGCATTGAACAACAAAGCAGCCATATGCGTTGAAACAATGCAGTTGTTTGTACGATATCTTGCACGTGAATGTTCCAATCTTGTTTTGAAAATAAAATCCATTGGTGGATTGTTTATTAGTGGCGGCATACCTCCCAAGATTGAATCACTGATCCAAACAAAAATGTTTATTGATAATTATATGGATTGCGACAGGCAGCAGGATCTTGTTGGCATTGTTCCTGTAAAACTTATTAAAAATGATAAAGCGCCATTGTTGGGTGCCGCTTTTTATGCTGCATGCATGATGGATTAAATCTTCGAAATAATTTTCAATCACAAATGAAGTAACTTTAGCGGAGAGATTTTAACCTACGTATCGCTTCAGATATTTGTACACATAAAAGTTATCGGAGGATATGAAATGAAAAAAGTGCATTTCATTTTCTTAATTGCAATTTTATTTTTCACACCAACATTGTTCGCCCAGAATTCAAATTCATCTTCCCTTGAAATAATCAGTGGCGTTGAACCACAGCCATTGCTTGCACAGGGAATGCGTTTGCATGATGCTCTCTCATTTTTAGGAAGCGCTTTATCTAAAGAAGATGTAAAACGTTTAAAAGCCTTGCAGGAGAAGCCTCTCAGCGAAGAAACATCAACTGCAATTCAAAACATTCTCGATCCTTATTGCATTGCGATGGTTGATATCAATCCTGAAGAGCGTGTAAAAGTTGCAAGGGGGCCTGCAAACGCAAAACTGATTCAAGACGGTTGGACAAGTTTCTTAGTTAAAGTGCATAATGAAGCAGGAGTAACTGCACAACTGCAGGTGCAAAGTGAAAATGCAAAACCTGATCTTTATATTTCTACATTCAATGCAAGAGCGTTGGATAAAAACAAACTTACTCAAGGACAGGTAGAGAACCGCTTTCTTGAAATGCAGATGTATCGCAATCGTCCTTTGTTGCCCAATCTTTCAGGATTGAAATTAGAATACGCTGTGTTGCAGATCTATAGCAAAGATGCAGGGCAACGTGAAGCTGAAATTGGTTTCAATATCGGACAAGGCACACAGGATATTGGTTTTCGCAACGCCATAAATATTTTATTCAACATTAAACCTTCTGTAAAAGTTGTGTTGCATGTAAAGGATGAGGATGGTTCTCCAACAATGGCCTCATTCACTATTCTTGATAATGTTGAACGTTTTCCTGAAGATAGTACAACCGATTATCGTCTTACAATAGCACAGGAAAATTACAGGGGAACGGGACCTTCAAAAGAGCTGACAGGAATTTATCCCTTGCCTTCACGCCGTGTTGCATCGTATGATGAGTATCCTGATTTTTTCTTTCAACCACAAGTGTACCGCTCAGATGGTGAGCATGTGTTATTACCTCCGGGAAAATATAATGTAACATTTACAAGAGGTCCTGAATACATTACACAAACAAAACAAATCGTTGTTCCTGCAAATAAAGATTCTGTTGAAATCTCATTTCAATTAAAAAGATGGATCAACCTGGCGAAACTTGGTTGGTACAGTGCAGATCATCATGTGCATGCGGCAGGATGCAGTCATTATGAAAGCCCTGAAGAAGGTGTTCCTCCAATTGATATGTGGCGGCAAGTTGTTGGTGAAGATTTGAATGTGGCAGCAGTGCTTGCATGGGGACCGGGATGGTATCATCAAAAAAGTTTTTTTACGGGAGCAGTGAGCCCGCTTTCTACCAGTGAAAATATTATGCGTTATGATGTAGAAGTATCGGGCTTTCCCTCATCACATGCAGGGCATATCGTATTGCTAAGATTGAAAGAAGATGATTTTCCCGGCACAACAAAAATTGAAGATTGGCCAAGCTGGACGCTTCCTGTTTTGCAATGGGCGAAATCTCAAAGAGCAGTTACAGGTTATGCGCATTCTGGTTGGGGGCTTGAGCCTTTGCAACCAACAAAAGATTTACCAAATTATGTTATGCCGAAAATGGATGGCATTGGTGCGAATGAATATATTGTAACCGTTACCCAAAATGCAGTTGACTTTTTTAGCGCAGGAGATACACCGCCGCAATGGGAATTGAATATGTGGTATCACACATTGAATTGCGGTTTCAGAACAAGACTTAGCGGTGAAACAGATTTTCCCTGCATCTTCGATGAGCGTGTTGGAATTGCACGCAGTTATTTTAAAACTGACAGTGCTTTGAATTATGATGCTTATGTTGATGCATTGAAAAAAGGAAGATGTTATGTCTCGGATGGCGGTTCTCACATTATCGATTTTTCTGTGAACAATTTACAAGTTGGAACAAACAACAGTGAACTGCAATTGAAAGGTGAACAACATGTAAAGATCAGTGCAAAGGTTGCGGCATTTCTTTCTGAGCAACAAACTGAAGAAGGTGCTGCCATCTCAAAACGTGCACAGGATGAGCAACCATACTGGAACATTGAACGTGCAAGGATCGGCACAACAAGGAATGTTCGTGTTGAGTTGATTGTAAATGGAGTCCCTGTTGATACTGCAGAAATAGTTGCAGATGGAAAATTGCAGAATATAAATTTTGATTATAACATTAAACGCTCAGGCTGGATAGCTTTGCGTGTTTATCCAAGCAGTCATACAAACCCGATATTTATTATTGTTGACGAAAAACCAATTCATGTTTTACAAAGTGCACAATGGTGCAGGCAGGCAGTTGATCAATGCTGGAAAATGAAACAGACAAACATCCGTGCAGAGGAACAACCTGCGGCGCAAGCTGCTTATGATAAAGCAAGAAAAGAGTATGATGAAATAATCCGGGAAGCAACAAACAATCAGTAAATAAAAAATTTATGTTACTGCCTGATTGTTGTTGTAATTGTAGTGAGATTCTCAAAAAAATTTAGCAACATAGTGTGAGTTGAAACATCTGCCGCAAGATTGAAAATGTTGTAAATTTAATTAGCGTTCTTAATTATTGTTGTTATCTAACAATGGAACGTGGTTCCTGCTCATTAAAGAACAGAACGCTGAAGAGTGCGACGCAACGAAAGTTTAATGGCAGCAGCAAAGCCCGGTACATAAAAATAAAATCCTTTTAAAAGTCTTATGCAAAAGCAAATTCCCTTACTTATTATTGGTGCAGGACCTTTTGGATTGGCGATGTCGGCACATGCAAAGCATCTTGGCATCGAACATATTATTGTTGGCAAGCCGATGGAATTTTGGAAAAGAAATATGCCCAAAGGCATGTTGCTTCGCTCTGATTGTAACTGGCATCTCGATCCTGATAATGTGCACACGATCAATAAATATTTGGAACAGCAGGAGCTTACTTATGCTGATGTGGAACCTCTTTCGAGAGATTTTTATCTTTCGTATGCACAATGGTTTATCAACCAAAAACAAATTAATGTTCTGCCTGCATATGTGCGAAAACTTGATGAAGTAAACAATAGCTTCATCGCTTATCTTGATAACGACACAACTATTAACGCAAAGTTTGTTGTAGTAGCCACAGGCTTTAAGTATTTCAAATTTATTCCTGATCAATTGCTGAAAGATTTGCCCCGGGGAAGTTATACTCATTCGTGTGATTTTGTAAATATGCATTTAATGAAACAAAAGCGGGTATTGATTTTGGGAGGAAGGCAAAGTGCATTTGAATGGGCTGCGTTGTTGCATGAGGCGGGAGCAAAAGCGGTATATCTTTCTTACAGGCATGATACACCAAAATTCACAGAATCAGATTGGTCATGGGTAAATCCGCTGGTTGATCATATCGCCGATAATCCTTCATGGTTTAGAAAACTGCCGGTACAGGAGCAAGAAGATATTTCAAAGAAATTGTGGGCAGAAGGAAGATTGAAATTAGAGCCATGGCTTACTCCACGGATAAAAAAAGATAACATACATTTATTTAGGGGAACAAGACTCGTCAGTTGTATGAAGATCGCTACCGGTGAGTTGAAGATCATGTTTGATAAAGCGCCAAACATTACCGCAGATCATATTATTCTTGCAACAGGTTTTAAAGTTAATATTCACAATGTGCCGTTTCTTACAGAGGGAAATATTTTGTCTAAGCTTGCAATCAATAATGATTTTCCTGTGATAGATGAGCATTTTCAAACCAATCTTCCAGGCTTGTTTATTACCAGCATGGCGGCAGGTCAGGATTTTGGTCCCTTCTTCGGATTTACCATTGCCGTGCGTACTTCAGCAAAACTGATTGGTAAAGCAATCTCAAAAAGTTTATCAGTAGCGGAAGTGTAATAATATTTTTGTTACCGGCTTTTGAATACGCATTGGACTTTCGTGCAGTTTATCCTGAGCTTGTCGAAGGATCACTCTCCGAAGGAGTCCTTCGGACACCTGTACGTTCTGAATCTTTCTAAGCAAATCCGATACAAGAATTGCCAATATGGTAATTGCATTTATTTCAATTAAAGCAACTTTGAAAATAATTTTGCACTTATGAATAAACCTGAAGTTTGGTTAAGAGGACCTGTTGAAAATATCCCTGCATTACTGCAACCTGCTGCTCATGCAATATTACAGGCAAGAGAAGAAGTGAACGCATTGATGAAAACATTTCCTGAAGAAAAATTATGGGAGAAGCCATCAGGAGTTGCGTCCGTTGGATTTCATTTGTTGCATTTAAGCGGAGTGCTTGATAGATTATTTACTTATGCAAAAGGTAATCCGCTTTCAGAAGAACAACTTGCAGCACTAAAACAAGAAACACAACCACATGATGTAACTGTTGAGCAACTTGTAAATAATTTTAATGAACAGGTTGATAAAGCGATCAAACAATTAAGTAAAACACCTGAAAATACTTTGCTTGATAAAAGAGGAGTTGGTCGTGCACAACTTCCGTCGAATGTTTTGGGATTATTGTTTCATGCAGCGGAACATACGATGCGGCATACAGGACAATTGTTAGTTACTGCAAGAATATTGGTGAATGAAGATGAAGAAAAAGTATTCGAAGTTTTGTGATGATGAAGATTTTGAGATTCATTAAAGCTGTTATTTAAAAATCAAGAAATCTCTCAATCGCAAAATCAGCAATTAATTTCCAGCAGCGCTTCGAATAAAACCTCCACCGGGTGTTTTGCAATTCTTCCCGTTCCGTCTTTTATTTGGTGACGACAACTTGTTCCCGGCGCTGCAATAATAATATCTTCAGATGCTATACGAACTGAAGGAAATAAAACAAGTTCACCAATTTTCATTGAGATATCATAGTGTTCTTTCTCATACCCAAAAGAACCAGCCATGCCACAACAACCTGAAGGAATTGTTTCAACAGAATAATTTGCCGGCAATGACAATAACTTTACAGTCGGTGCAACAGAGGATAGTGCCTTTTGATGACAATGTCCGTGCAATTTTATTTTCCTTGTCTCATTGCTGAATTGTGCCGCTTTGATATTTCCTCTCTCAATTTCTCTTGCAATAAATTCATCGATCGTAAAAACATTTTTTGCTAATTGTTTTGCAGCTTCAAATTTATCATCATCAGCAAGGTCAATATACTCATCTCTGAAAGTAAGAATGGCAGAAGGTTCAATACCAAGCAAGGGAGTTTCATCTGTAATCAATGAACTCAGCAAAGCAATATTTTTATTCGCTATTTTTTTTGCATCACGCACCAAACCTTTCGAAAGCCAAGCTCTGCCACTTTCTTCATGCTCAGGAATTATTACTTCGTAGCCCAACTTCTCTAACAACAATATTGCTTTGATGCCGATTTCTGTATCGTTGTAGTTGGTAAACTCATCGCAAAAGAGATATACTTTCCTGTTTTGACTTTTTACTTTTGACTTTTTACTTTGATGTTTGTTATACCATTTCTTCAACGTCGTTTCATGTATCGTTGGCATTGAGCGTTCAACGGCAAAACCAGAAAACTTTTTCACCAAGCTGCTCATACCTTTATTCGTCATCATGAAATTATACATACCAGGAAAAAGCGCTCCAAGTCTTGCAGAGTTGTTGAAATTAGCGATGAGCTTGCTTCTCAAAGGCACACCATGCGCATCATAATAATGTTGTAGAAATTCTGCTTTCAGTTTTGCCATATCAACATTCGAAGGACATTCTGATTTACATCCCTTGCAACTCAAACACAGGTCCATCACTTCTTTTATCTCTTCATGATCGAATCTGTTTAATTTATCTGAGCGCGTAAGAAATTCTCTTAGCACATTTGCTCTTGCTCTTGTTGTATCTTTTTCATTGCGTGTTGCCATATAAGATGGACACATTGTTCCACCTGATAAATGCGTCTTCCTGCAATCACCGCTGCCATTGCATTGTTCTGCATGTTGTAACACATCCTGGTTATAATAACGAAATACAGTATTGAATTTTGGCGTATGCTGTCCCGGTTCATAACGCAGCATCTTGTTCATGGAAGGAGTATCAACAATTTTGTTTGGATTAAATATATTTTGCGGATCAAATGTGTATTTGATCTCTCTCATCAATTGGTAATTCTTCTCACCCACCATCTGCTTAATAAATTCACCACGCAATCTTCCATCACCATGTTCACCACTTAATGAGCCATTATATTTTTTTACAAGCGTTGCAATCTCTTCTGCAATTTTTCTAAAGAGTTCATTGCCTTCTTTTGTTTTTAAATTGATGATTGGTCTTAAATGTATCTCGCCGCTTCCCGCATGCGCATAATGCACAGAATACAAATTATACTTCTTCAATATCTCATTGAACTCACGAATGTATGCAGGCAGATCATTTACGTCAACCGCAGTATCTTCGATCACCGGAACAGCTTTTTCATCACCGGGAATATTGCCAAGTAAGCCCAGTCCTGCCTTTCGCAAAGTCCATATCTTCTTCGTGTCATCACCAAACAGCAAGGGAAAATAATAACCCAGATTGGCTTCACGCATTTCCGCTTCCACCTGTTGTGCAATGCGAACGATTTCTTCGCGATTTTCTCTTGCAAATTCGATCACTAAAATTGCACCAGGATCACCTTGCACAAAAAACCTGTTCTTGCGTTGTTCAATATTATCTTTTGTGCATTCGAGAATATAATGATCGATCAACTCACTTGCACTTGGTTTATATTTCAATGCAATTAAATTCGCTCTTAAAGATTCATCGATCGTATTAAAATGGACACACAATAAACCTGCTTCTCCCGGTGGAAGCGGAACAACATTCAATTTTATTTCGGTGATAAATGCAAGTGTACCTTCAGAGCCCGCAATCAGCTTGCAAAAATTAAAATCTTCTGCACCCGCAGTAAACGGTGCGCTTTCGAGCAGCGCATCTAATGCATAACCAGTGTTGCGACGTTCAATTGTTTTCTTTGGAAATTCTTTTTGTATCTCAACCTGGTTTTCGTAATTGCTTAACAAGCTGCGAACCTTCTTATACATTTTTGCTTCAAGCGAATCACCTTCACACTTCGTGTGAAATTCATCAATGTTCAATGCTTTAAATTCCGCATCGCTTCCGTCGCTCATTATCGCTTTCACTTCAAGCAAATGTTCACGTGTGCTGCGGTACACAACGGAATTACTTCCGCACGAATTATTTCCAACCATGCCACCGATCATCGCACGATTCGCTGTAGATGTTTCAGGACCAAACAAAAATCCATGAGGTTTTAAAAACATGTTCAGTTCATCGCGTATCACACCCGGCTGCACATGCACCCAATGTTCATCTTTATTCAGTTCAAGTATCTGTGTAAAATTTTTTGAAACATCAACAACAATGCCTTTGCCCACAACTTGTCCGGCAAGTGAAGTGCCCGCCGTTCTAGGTATCAGAGAAGTCTTTTCTCTGTTTGCAAACGCAATTAATTTTTTAATATCGTCAACAGTTTTGGGAATAGCAACTGCCAAAGGCATTTCACGATATGCTGACGCATCGGTTGCATATAAAATGCGCATCGCATTATCAAAGTATAGATCACCTTCTAATTGTTGTGCTAACTGCTGCAGCTTTTCCTTCATAAATTCACACTTGTTTTTTGCAGGCGTGCAAATTTACGTGGTTTGAATTATCTGTCTTGAGAATGATTTTGTGATATGCAAAAGGTGTGGGGAAAATATTTTTTATGCAGCCGGCTAAGGTGCTTATGGCATCGTCTGTTGTGTCACTCACTTGTACGTTCAGAATTTTATTGAACAAATTAAAAATTCAAAAGTAAAAAAAATTTAAACTTTAGTTTTTAATTTGACTTATTAATCAACTCGTCAATCGCTTTGTGATAATCTTCAAACTCAAAACTCTCGACAACTTTTCTCATGTTTGCTTCAATTTGTTCGTTACACAAATTTCCAATGCTGCCTTCGTGTGTGTGATGCAGTTCTGTTGAGTAAGTAAATTGATTGGCTTCAATATCCAAACCTACTTTCTTGTATGCATCGCGAAAAGGCATTCCTTGCAAAACAAGTTTATTCACTTCTTCAACACTGAAGAGATATTTATATTTTTCATCGGCAAGAATATCTTTCTTTATTTCAATATTACTCAACATCAATCCTGCCATATCAATGCAAGTTCTTAATGTTTCAAATGCGGGAAACAAATGTTCTTTCAGTAATTGCAAATCCCGATGATAACCTGAAGGAAGATTTGTCGTCATCATCATAATTTCATTTGGCAAAGCTTTTATGCGATTGCAATGAGAACGTATCAACTCAAAAACATCCGGATTTTTTTTGTGCGGCATAATGCTGCTGCCAGTTGTAAGCTCTGCAGGAAAACTGATGAAACCAAAATTCTGATTGAGAAACAAACAGGCATCCATGCTGAGTTTGCTCAAAGTATCTGCAACACTTGCCAATGCGCCGGCAACAATTCTCTCCGCTTTTCCACGACCCATTTGCGCATACACAACATTGTAATTCAAATCTGAAAAACCAAGAAGCTTTGTTGTAAGTGTACGATTGATCGGAAATGATGAGCCATAGCCAGCAGCAGAACCGAGTGGATTTTTATTTATAATATCATATGCAGCTTTTAAAGTGATCGTATCATCAACAAGACTTTCAGCATAAGCACCAAACCAAAGCCCAAAAGATGAAGGCATCGCCAATTGAAGATGCGTATAACCTGGAAGCAAATACTCTTTATACTTTTCACTTTTCTCAATAAGTAATTCAAAGAAAGATTGAACACGATTTACAGTTTTCTCTATCTCGCTTCTCAAAAATAATTTTATATCAACCAACACCTGGTCATTACGGCTACGAGCAGAGTGAATCTTTTTTCCAACATCACCAAGTTTTTCCGTAAGCAAAAATTCTATTTGAGAGTGAACGTCTTCAACATCATGTTGAATATTGAATGTTGAGTGTTGAATGTTTTTATAAATCTCTTTTAATTCCTTAACCAGTTTCTCTGCTTCTTCTTTCGTCAACAATCCAACAGTAGCAAGCATCTTAGCATGTGCAATATTTCCAAGCACATCAAACGGAGCAAGTAATAAATCAAACTCGCGGTCCTTGCCAACAGTGAATTGTTCAACTTCTTTTAATGATTCAATATTTTTTTGCCAAAGTTTCATTACACGATTATTGTACTAATTCATTTAAGAGAGCAATGTATAATTCAATTCCTTCTTTTATTTCATCAACATAAATAAATTCATCTGCGGTATGACTTCTTGCACTATCACCCGGACCAATTTTTAAAGCAGGGAAAGGCATTAATGCTTTATCACTTGTTGTAGGCGAACCGAAATATTTCCTGCCAAGTTTTATCCCTGCTTGTACTAAAAGATGATTCAATGCAATCGAAGAAGAACGCAAACGCACACTTCTTGGCTGAACATCACATTCGACATTCTGGTTGATAATTTCGAGCACTTCTTCAAAAGTATATAATTCATTTACTCTTACGTCAACAGTGAATTTACATTCCGAAGGTATCACGTTGTGCTGCGAACCTGCATTAATAATCGTTACACTCATCTTCATTGGTCCAAGTAATTCAGAAACCTTATTGAACTTATATGTTCTGAACCACTCAATATCTTTTATGGCATTGTAAATAGCATTGTCACCTTCTTCTCTCGCTGCATGACCAGCTATGCCGTATGAAGTACAATCCAATACCAGCAAGCCTTTCTCGGCAACAGCCATGTTCAATTGCGTAGGCTCTCCTACAATTGCAAAATCTATTTTTGGTAAATGTTGCAGCAAAATTTCTATTCCATTCTTTCCGGAAATTTCTTCTTCAGCAGTTGCCGCAAGAACAAGATTGTATTTTAAATTTTTTTGTTCATAAAAATGAAGAAACGTAGCGGTAAGTGAAACTAAACATCCCCCCGCATCATTGCTTCCCAAACCAAATAGTTTTCCATCTTTTTCAATCGGAGAAAAAGGATCGAGTGTGTAACCTTTGTTTGGTTTTACAGTATCGTGATGAGAGTTTAATAATATTGTAGGCTTGTTTTCATTAAAGTATTTATTTCTAGCCCACGCGTTATTTAAAAACCTGCACGCATCAATACTTTTTGATTTTAAAAATGTTTCAATGATATCGGCGGTTTTATCTTCTTCTTTTGAAAAAGAGGGAGTAGCAATAAGTTGTTTTAATAGCTTAATTGAATCTTTATAAAATGTATCTGCATATTGTCCACTCATGAATGATGTTCTTCTTAATTAATAACAAAGCATTAAATTTCATCTGCCAACTTCTAATGCATTCACTTCTAATTTGTAACCCAAATCATCCATCAATTTTTCGCATTGCTTCCAATCAAATCCAAAGGATTTTACATCTGCCAACCCCAATTGAGCCAAAACATTTCTTACCGTGTGGTTATTATCTTCTGTATAACCCGCTGACATGAGCGTATTTTCTGCCCAATCGACCAATTCATTTAATGATAATTGATGTTTCAGATATGCCAATATTTTGTTCGCTATTATTTTTTTTGTTACCATAGATTATAATTTCTGATGCCCTTTATCAATAGGATATTTTTCATGAATTTACCTTACTACATTATTCTCGTCATAAATTTCCTGCCAAAACCTGATTGTCTTTTCGTGGGTATCTACTTCTCTTAAATATTTAGCCTTCCATCCCAGCTTTCCAGTAATTTCAAATCAATAAATTCTTCCGCCATCATCCTTTTCTGTCCAAAAGTCAAACTCCTTTTCATTTCGTTTGCGTTTCTTTTCATCCATTTTTCAAAATTACAATCAGATAAGTTAATTCCTGCTTCCCTTAACTATTGAAGTTCCCGCATTTCCTGAAATTAAATCTTGTAGTTGTTCTGCTTTACCAACGATTACTCTGTTCACGCCTTTGTTTAGAGCGGCAAATGCGTTATCCAGTTTCGGAATCATGCCTGAATGTATGATCTTCTGTTCTTTCAAATCTTTATAAGATGATTGAGTGATTGAAGTTATAACGGTTGAATCATCTTCTGCATTCATCAAAACACCTGCCTTTTCAAAAGAGTAAATCAAATTAACTTCATAAAATTCACTCATCGCTTGTGCAATTTCCTGTGCGATCGTATCGGCATTTGTGTTTAATAACAACCCTTCTTTATTGTGTGTGATAGGTGCAATTACAACATTAATATTTTGCTCAAGCAAATTTTTTAAAAGAGTGGTATTTACTGAATCAATGTCACCAACAAAACCGTAATCAATTGTTGGATGTTGCCTTTTGTGTGACTGAATTAAATTGCCATCTGCACCACACAAACCAATTGCATTGCAGTTATGCGATTGCAATTGTGCTACAATATTTTTATTGATGTAACCTGCATACACCATTGTTACGATCTTCAATGTTTCTGCATCTGTTATCCTTCTTCCGTCGATCAATTGTTGCTCTACTCCAAGTTGAGCAGCAAATTTTGTTGCCAGTTTACCACCGCCGTGAATTAAAATCTTCTTTCCGTTAATTGAAGCAAAACCTTTTAAAAAAAAAGCGAGCTTTTTCTCATCATCTATAATATTTCCCCCAATCTTTATAACATACAATTTATCTCTCATCTCAGAACTATTTTGTTCCTTCCTTTAGGGAGGTTAGGAGGGTTGCTATAACAGCTTGCGCCGCCCAAACACGATTCGCCGCTTGTTTTGTAACGATGCTATTTGTACTATCAAGCACTTCATCACTTAACTCAACATTTCTTCTTACTGGTAAACAGTGCATAACTTTCGCATTATTCGTAAGCTTTAATTTTTCTTCCGTCAACATCCACCCAGGATCGTTCTCATAAATTTTTCCGTAATCGTTATAAGTGCTCCAGTTCTTCACGTAAACAAAGTCTGCATCTTTCAATGCTTCATCCTGGTTGTGTGTTATGGTTGCGCCTTTTGTAAATTGTTCCGCCAACTCATAATCCTGCGGATGTGTAATTACAAAATCAGCTTCGCCCCATGCATTTACCCATTGCGAAAAAGAATTTGCAACGCACTGCGGCAAAGGCTTTACATGCGGTGCCCACGTCAACACAATTTTCGGTTTGCGTTGCTCAGTAAAATTTTTTTTGATAGTAATTACATCCGTTAAACTTTGCAACGGATGTAGTGTTGCACTTTCCAAACTTATTACAGGCACACTACAATATTTGATGAACTGCGAAATAAATAATTCACTATAGTCATCTTCGCGATTTTTCAGTGAAGGAAATGTCCTGATGCAAAGAATATCAAAATAACTTCCAAGCACCGGTCCTGCATCTTTGATATGTTCAACAGTATTGCCGCTCATGATGGCGCCTTCTTCAAACTCAAGCGCCCAGCCTTCTTTATCAACATTGAAAACAATTGCTTCCATCCCCAAATTCGAAGCCGCCACTTGTGTGCTCAAACGCGTACGCAAACTCGGATTCAAAAACAATAAACCAATTCGCTTATCAGCGCCAAGTGTTCGATCTTTAAATGGATTTGCTTTATACTCCAATGCCGTTGCGACAAGTTGATTGATATCGCTTACATCATGAACGGAAATAAATTGTTTCACTCTATGATTTTTTATGTACTTAGCTTTGGTACTACTATTAAGCTTCGTTGTGTCACTCACTTCAACGACTTATTCATCACTCAACTTTTTTCACCACATAGAAATATAGTTCACAGTAGTTACACATAGGCTATGTGACGACTCTATATATATGTGCCAATGTGGTAAAATTAGTTCCATAAAAGAACCTAACGATGAAGTGATTGCGACGCAACAGGTGATCCCATGAAAAACAAAAGCTGGTATCATTCTTTTACTCCGCTCAGGACTTCTAAGCCTCTACTGCGCTTGCACTTTTTATTTCTTCAATGGCTTCCTGCAATGCATCGAGAAATTCATCGACCTGCTTGCGTGAAATTGCAAGTGACGGCAACAAACGAATTACATTCGGTTTTGCTTCGCCGGTGAATATGTTGAAATCGTACAACAATTTTTTGCGAAGATTTTTGAGGTCTTCAGGAACATCGAAACCAACCATGAGTCCGCGACCGCGAACATTTTGAATGCCATCGATCGCTTTGAGACGATTGATTAAATACATACCGCGCTGCTTCGTCATTTCGATAAGGTTCTCTGATTCCATCACTTCGAGCACCGCAAGCGCCGCAGCACATGCAAGATGATTGCCGCCGAAAGTTGTGCCGAGCATGCCATGCTTTGGCTTGATGTGAGGCGCAATGAGAATGCCACCAATTGGGAAACCATTGCCCATACCCTTTGCCATCGTGTAGATGTCTGCGTTGATGCCTGCGTGATCGTGTGCGAAAAATTTTCCACTGCGACCATAACCATCCTGCACTGCATCAGCGATGAAGACTGCATTGTTTTGATCGCAGAGACGACGAATGAGTTGAAGAAAATTTTCACTCGCAACATTGATGCCGCCCACGCCTTGGATAGCTTCAACAATTATCGCTGCAACATCATTTCCTTTTGTTTGAAAATAAGCTTTGAGTGCGGCTTCATCATTGAAAGGAAGAAAATCTACATTGTCTGTTTCATTCACAGGCGCAACAATATTTTTGTTATCGGTTGCTGCAACCGCAAGCGATGTTCTTCCATGAAATGATTTTGAGAACGCAACAATTTTTTTCTTGCCCGTGTAAAATGATGCAAGCTTCAATGCGTTTTCGTTCGCCTCCGCACCACTGTTGACTAAGAAGAGTTGGTAATCTTCTTTGCCGCTTACTTTGCCGAGTTTGTCTGCAAGTTCCTGCTGAATCGGAATGTGAACAGAGTTTGAGTAGAATGCAATTTTCTCTAACTGATCTTCAATTCTTTTCACCCAATGCGGATGCGTGTGACCAATACTGATCACTGCGTGACCGCCATACATGTCCAAGTACTGAACACCATTTTCGTCCCATACATAAGAGCCTTGAGCTTTGGTTATCGTAATATCATTTAAAGGATACACATCAAATAACTTCATAAAAAATTTTTTGCCACAACTTGTTTCATGTGACGGTTATTAAAAATAGTTTGCTTTCAATCTCAATCCTGCAGTTTCGCCTAAGCCAAACATCAGGTTCATGTTCTGAACAGCCTGTCCTGATGCGCCTTTCAGCAGATTGTCCAAAGCAGAATGCACTACAAGTTTTGTTCCTACTTTCTCTAATTGTATCAAGCATTTATTAGTATTCACAACTTGTTTTAAAAAAATTACATCATCACTTACAATTGTAAAAGGTTGTCCGGCATAAAACTCTTTATACAATTGTTGCAATTCTTCTAAAGTTTTTTCACAAGTAATAACGGAACTGATAAAAATTCCTCTTGTAAAATCTCCGCGCCACGGAACGAAATTCAAACACACTTCACCATTTGATTGCAGTTGCAATAAAGATTGTTTAATTTCTCCAAGGTGTTGATGCGTTAATGTTTTATATGATTGAATATTGTTTGCTCGCCAACTAAAGTGAGATGTTGAACTCAAACTTTGTCCTGCACCTGTTGAACCTGTTATGCCTGTTGTATTTATTTCATCCAACAAACCAGCTTTTGCCAAAGGCAACAATCCAAGTTGAATAGATGATGCGAAACAACCGGGATTTGCAATATTGTTTGCTGATTGAATTTGTTGCTTGTTTAGTTCGGGTAAACCATAAACGAAGTTTCGGGTTTTGTGTTTTGAGTTTTGTGTTAAGCGAAAATCATTTGAAAGATCAATCACCTTAATATGATTTGCAATTTCGTTTACTTCCAAAAATTTCCTTGCTTCACCATGACCAACACAAAGAAACAAAACATCAATATTATTATTTAATTCGTTGGTGAATTTCAGATCTGTTTCTCCAATTAAATCCTGGTGCACTTTATAAACAGGATTGCCCGCATTGCTTTTGCTATGAACAAAACTTAATTCAACATTTGGATGATTAATCAATAATCTTATCAACTCTCCGCCTGTGTAACCGGCGCCTCCTGCTATGCCAACTTTTATGCCCCTATCCCCTGAAGGGGGATTTTTATGTTCGTTTATTTTTGAATTTTGATTCATTATTTTAATTCTTTTGTTATGCCCCTTAGGGGATGGGGACATTGTATCTATCATTCTTAGTTGATGGTTGTGAACTTAAAATGAATTCGATATCTTCTGCCGTGTTGTTAATGATGCGATGCTTCTTCATTGCTGCAATATGAAATCCTTCCCCTCCTTGAACTGTAAAACTTTTTTCTTCTACTTCAAAAGTTGCGATTCCTCTCAGAATAAAAAAGAACTGTTGTGCTTTTTCATGATAATGCAAGGCTTCTGATGTTTGTGGTGACATGCGTTCTTGTTTCACCGATAAATCTTCTGTGTCAACCAATACCCAGCCATCACAATTATTTCCCCATTTGTAATGATTCAAAGGTTCATATTTACTTACTTTCTGCATCTTGTTTTACCTGGAAATACATTGAAGTCTGGTTGCCAAAAATTTTGCTGAAACCGCGAACATCTTCGCCTGTCCAACCTTTATTCATCTCTCCATATTTCCCAAACTTGCTGCTCATCAAATCGTATTTACTTTCAATGCCGATGATTTGAAAACGATAAGGTTGCAACAATACAAACACTTCACCTGTTACACTCTCCTGTGAGCTTTGAAAAAATGCTTCAATGTCTCTCATTACCGGATCAAGAATTTGTCCTTCATGCATCCAGTTGCCGTAGAAATTTGCAAGATTATCTTTCCAGTTCAATTGCCATTTGGTGAGCACATGTTTTTCCAATGCATGATGTGCTTTTAAAATCACCATCGGTGCTGCTGCTTCAAATCCAACCCGACCTTTTATCCCGATGATCGTATCACCAACATGAAGATCTCTTCCTACTCCGTAAGGCCCGGCAATTGTTTGCAAATATTGTATTGCTTCTGATGAATGACCAAACTTTTTATCATTAACCGAAATCAACTCCCCGTTTTCAAAATGAAGTTTTACTTCCTCTCGGCCATGGCTCGTTACCTGTGTTGGCCACGCTTCTTCCGGCAATAAGCCTTTTGATGACAATGTTTCTCTTCCTCCGACACTTGTTCCCCACAAACCTTTATTAATCGAGTAAGCTGCTTTCTCAAAATTCATTTCAACACCTTTGCTTTTAAGATAAGCAATCTCTTCTTCACGACTTAACTTCAAATCTCGAATTGGTGTAATGATCTCTACATTCGGAATCATTATGTGAAACACCATATCAAATCTCACCTGGTCATTACCCGCACCAGTACTTCCGTGCGCTACTGCATCTGCATTTAATTTTTTTACGTGCTCTGCGATATGCAACGCTTGTATCAAACGCTCTGCGCTAACACTTAAAGGATAAGTATTATTCTTGAGCACATTTCCGAAAATGAGATATTTAATAATGCGATCATAATATCCTTTCACTGCATTAACTGTAGTGTGAGATTTTACACCAAGCTTGTATGCATGTTGTTCTATCCTTTTTAATTCTTCTTCAGTAAAACCACCTGTGTTCACAATAATGCTGTGCACCTCATATCCTTTCTCTTCTGTCAAATATTTTACACAATATGTAGTGTCTAATCCACCACTAAATCCAAGAACAACTTTTTTCATTTTTCGATTGCTGATTTCTTAATTGTAGTATTTATAAAAAATGAAAGAATGATTTTGGTTTTGAAACGCCATTCGCAGAGCCATTAACTGTTTCTTTTTTCCCAAATAATGTTTGTTTCAAACGAAGCAGGCGTTCATACAATTTACTTTTCTTTTCAAAAGCCTCTTTTGTTTCCTGCGGCTCGTAATGATCTTTCGGATCATACAACATTGCAGTGCAAAAGCAATTCTTTCTATCCTTACTCATTAATGTCTCATAGTTCACACAGCTTTTACATCCACTCCAGAAAGCTTCATCCTGTGTTAACTCAGAATAAGTAACAGGTTCATAACCCAATTCACTGTTGATCTTCATCACTGCAAGACCCGTCGTTAAACCAAATATTTTTGCATCAGGATATTTTTCCCTGCTCAAATCAAAAATTCTTTTCTTAATTGCTTTTGCCACGCCACTCTTTCTGAATTCCGGCGCAACAATCAATCCACTGTTTGCAACATATTCGCCATGACCCCATGTTTCTATGTAACAAAATCCTACCCATGTTCCATCCGGTGTATGCGCAATAACAGCTTTGCCTTCCTCCATTTTTTTAGAAACATATTCAGGTGTACGCTTTGCAATGCCCGTCCCACGGGCCTTTGCGGACGCTTCCATTTCGTCGGTAATAATTTTTGCGTAATGAATATCGCCACTATTGGCTACACGTATGATGATATTATTTTGTTCCACTATTAATTGTTGAGTAAAAGGTTTGTAAAAAAATTATGCCTGATGCAATCATTGTTGCAGATTGAAAAAATTGAGAAGATATCAAATTCTCGGTCGTCGCACAGGTCTTAAACAGAAAGGATTATAAATAGAAACAACACCTATCAGAGAAGGATGGAAGGCGTGCATATTATTATGTGTTGTGTTCTGTTTCAACTTTAGTTCAGAATAAAATTGTGAATCAAAAATTGTTTAAGCTGTAAAATTAAGCATGTTTGAAATTTTGCAACGATATTTTTTGAAATTTTTAGTTAACATTCATTAGTTATTTTTTTGAAGCAAACTGCTGTGCATATGGCATCGCCTGTTGTGTCACTCCCTTGTACGTTCTGTTTTTCAATTCAGCTTTTAGGCTTCGAGAAACTCAGAACATAGAACTCAAAACATAAAACTTAAACATCCATGTGTAAACTTAGCTCTTGCTGCATGCGTTCAACCATTTTATATGTTGCGGGACAGTATTCAATATTTTGTTTATGCACATGCATGTAATCCACCATTTTCTTTTTTGTGAAATGAGGAAAACCTGCACAATCCGCAGGTCGCACTTCATAAATGCTACACATGTTTGTTGTAAGATCAAGGAACTGGCAGGGTCGATTTACATTCATCCAGTCACCATCTTTTTTATCATAATAAAGCCACTTGTCTTTGAATTGTTTTGGTGTCATTCCAAGATAAGCGGAAATGCGTTTAATATCTTTTGGTGTGTATGTTGGTGTCATTGTTTTACAACAGTTGGCACAGGTTAAACAATCCACATGCTGCCATATTTCAACGTTTAATTTTTCAGTAAGCTTATCAAGATCACGAGGTGGATTTTTTTCTACTTTAGTGAGAAATCGCTTAAATAATTTTTTATATAGACTAACTTTTTTTCTGAAGGAATATAGATTAACCGGCTGCATGAAACTAAGCGTATTTATGATAGAGATTTTTATTTTGAGATTTGTGGTTAGCGAAAGTAGTTTTTTTATAATGAACTTTTGATTTTAAAATGCTGAATAGAATTCTTGTAGTACAAGAGTGCGACGCAACAAAAGATGAACAGCAATACTATGCCCGGCACATAAAATAAAATTATAGTTTGTAGTTTGCACTGTGCAATTAAATCTGCAATCACAAATCTGCAATTGAATGTGGGAGCCTTATAAAAAAGGATTTAAAGCTTACCTGCAACTCGAACGATCATTGAGTGATAATTCCGTTGAAGCATATCTGCGTGACGTGGATAAACTTACAGAATATCTGCAGGCAGTCAATATTCTGAAAACACCGCAGGACATAGATTTGAACGATTTGCAAAAATTTATAAAATGGGTAAGCGAATTGGGAATGACGGCAACATCACAGGCAAGAATTATTTCGGGCATTCGCGGATTTTATAAATATTGTTTGATTGAAAACATTGTAACGGTTGATCCCTCCGCTTTGCTTGAGGCCCCGAAACTTAAACGTGCGCTACCTGATGTGTTGAGCTTTGAAGAGATCGAGAATATTATTGCCCAAATTGACCTGAGCAAATCAGATGGTGGACGCAACAAAGCGATTCTTGAAACAATGTATAGTTGCGGTTTGCGCGTAAGTGAAGTGGTGAATTTAAAGATCAGTTGCTTGTATCTTGATGTGGGTTTTATTCGTGTGATCGGTAAAGGAGACAAAGAAAGATTGGTGCCGATCGGCAGCGATGCTATCAAGTACATAAAAATTTATAAAGACAATATTCGTGTGCATCAATATGCCCAAAATGGTTTTGGTGATATTTTGTTTTTGAATAAAAATGGAAAGTCGCTGAGCCGCGTAATGATTTTTTACATTATTAAAGCACTTACACAAAAAGCAGGTATTGCAAAAAATATTTCTCCGCATACCTTTCGTCATTCATTCGCTACACATCTTGTTGAAGGCGGCGCGGATCTGAGGGCGGTACAGGAAATGCTTGGTCATGAAAGTATTACTACGACTGAAATTTATACACATCTTGACAGAGATTATTTGAGAGCAACTTTGCATGAGTTTCATCCGGCATTCAGGAAATGAACATGTGTGAGTAAATTGTTTTTCGCATAACGTTATCAGCACTGTAAATTTGAGAAACTCTAAATCCAATAACTATGACCAAATCTTTACTTTCCTCAATTTTACTTTTTTCTGTTTCAGCAAACGCGCAGTTTGGACTTAATTTAAAAATCTCAAATGAAATAAGCCCTGTACTTTCTAAAGTGATACATGATTATCCAAATTATTTCAATAATATCAAAGGCGATATTTTGGAGAATGACCCGCAAATAACAAATTATACATGTTTGCTGAATATAAAAGACATGGAACCGGGAATCATCACGCAATATGGACGTGATGCGGAGCATCAATATAGCTGGTCGAATGTATTGTTGCAAACGGAAAGCTTTGATGAAGCAAAAAGAAAATTTCATCTCTTTTATGCGGACATTAAAAAGACTTCAGCCATTATAAAAAATACTCTGGTAAAGCTCAATGCGAATTATGAAGAGCCTGATGAAAACAAAAATTTTTGTAACGTTCTGTTCAAAGTTGAGCCTGATGTGGATGATATGAAAAATTTAGTTGTTGATTTGAATATGCAATACGAGTTAGGTGAATGGAAAATAACAGTCAGTTTTTATAACAAAGAAGATGAGGAAAAACTTTATGGAAGTGAATAAGCAGTGAAGCTTTGTTTTTAACTTTTTCATTTGAAAAATAATTTACGTTTAGTTAAAAAATACTTCGGAATATAATTTTATCAGTACTTAGCAGTCTTATTATTCACTTCTTCTTCCAAATTTATTTTGCACCTTATATATCGGTTAAATGCATGATGCATTTTTTAATTAGATTATAAACCCTCAATCCCGCTACAGAAAAAACGATAAAGTAACTTCGAAAAAAAGAGTGTATGACAAACAGAGTTGAAGAAACATATCTTGAAGCGGAAGCAGATATTCGTAACAGCAATTACCATGAAGCATTTCAAAAGTTTGAGAACATTTTATATGAGGATCCTCTATTTGCTCCTGCACACAATTCAATTGGCTGGATTTATAAAACACAATTCGACAATTATGAAATGGCAGAAACACATTTCAATGCTGCAATGAAATTAGACCCGCAATATCCCCATTCATATTTTCACATGGCTTCTATCTTCATTGACCAGGAACGTTATAATGAATTAAAAAAACATCTTGACAAGTGTTTGAAAATTTCCACTATTGATAAAGCGTGGGTGTATTATCGTATGGGTATGTTGCAGGAAATAAAAGGTCATTATGATAATGCAATAAGAGAATACAAGAATGCGATTTTGAATTGTTTCAATAACGATAAAATAAAAGGCTACCAGGCCGATATAGAACGTTGCAAAACAAAATGGGCAATCGTAAAAGAAAGTAGCATGCCCCTTGATTAAGTGTGAATGAATTTTGATGGCAGTAAGCGCTCCGTATCGCCGGGGCGCTTTTTATTTATACACCAAAAAATAAAAAGCTTTTATTTGCACTTCATCTTTTCGCCATGGATAAGGCAAATAAAATAATTATTCTCACTGCACCTTCTGGTGCAGGCAAGACTTCCATCACGAGGCATTTAATACAGGAATTTCCTCAACTCGCATTTTCAATTTCTGCTGCAACAAGACAGGCACGAGGTAATGAGCAGAATGGCAGAGATTATTATTTTATAACAGTTGAAGAATTTCAGAAAAAAATAAAAGAGAACGCATTTGTAGAATGGGAAATGGTATATGAAGGAAAATATTACGGCACGCTGAAAAGTGAATTAGAACGCATCTGGAACGAAAATAAAATTCCCGTTCTTGATATTGACGTGCAAGGCGCCATTCATGTGCAGTTGCAATACCCTGAAAATTCCTTATCTATTTTTATTGAGGCGCCGTCTGTTGAAGCACTACGAAACAGATTGCAAAGCAGAAGTACTGAAACACCTGAAAGTTTACAAACAAGATTAAATAAAGCAGGATACGAAATGTCGTTCAAATATCATTTTGATGTTATTATTGTTAACGATGATCTTTCGAAAGCATGTATAGAAGCTGATAAAGTTGTAACCGGATTTTTAGATTCAGATTTGAATGGATAAATTAAAATTTGTTATTATAAAACTTCCTATTATTGGTACTGTTTAAATAAAGAACAATAAATAAAAATCTCGCCCAATCATTCTCACATTGTTCATACCCTCTAATTTACAAAATATATCTCCGTGCCTGTTACAATTACTGTTAACTTTCATTCATCAAAACTTTCTTATGAGTTTTAAAAACAAAACAATTTTTATTACGGGTGCAAGTCGCGGAATCGGTAAAGCAATTGCCTTGCGATTTGCAAAGGAAGGAGCGAACATTGTTGTTGCGGCAAAAAGTATAGAAGAAAATCCAAAACTTGGGGGAACAATTTTTTCCGCCGCAAAAGAAATAGAAGAAGCCGGCGGTAAAGCATTGCCTGTGCAAACTGATATTCGTTTTGAGGAACAAATCCTAAACGCAATTCATAAAACAGTTGAAACATTTGGCGGCATTGATGCGGTAGTGAATAATGCTTCTGCCATACAGTTGACAGGTACAGAACAAACGGAAACAAAGCGTTTTGACCTTATACATAATATTAATGTCCGAGGCACTTTTCTCGTAACCAAACATTGCATTCTTCATTTAAAAAAATCCGCCAACCCACACATACTTACTTTGTCGCCGCCAATCAATCTTCAATCAAAATGGTTAGCTCCTCATATTGCATATACCATGAGCAAATACAACATGAGCATGATGGCACTTGCATGGGCGGAAGAGTTAAAGCAATACAACATTGCGTCAAATGCATTATGGCCCCGTACAACAATTGATACTGCTG
>Ga0207657_10001651_pt1 | contig 24065 bp, 24 predicted proteins | sample KBSC33metaG_FD_184316 | JGI IMG/M metagenome (GOLD analysis project Ga0207657, IMG submission 184316) | Corn rhizosphere microbial communities from Kellogg Biological Station, Michigan, USA - KBS C3-3 metaG (SPAdes) (version 2) | ecosystem: Host-associated > Plants > Roots > Rhizosphere > Soil ... | reverse complement strand
CTTGCGCGACACGCCGAAGCGCTCGACGAGGACCTGGCCGAGTTGCTGGCCCGTCTCCCGCTGGATCTCGAGCGCGACGCGGATCTGGCTTTCGGAGACAAGCCCGCGCTCGACGAAGAGCGCGCCGATGAGCCGGGATGGAAGAGACTGTGGAGCTGGCATGGCCCTTGTATCGGCAGTCCCTCGAACGAGCTATAGCCCGACCGCGTACACGGATCAGATGCCTGCGTCGCCCGCTTGCACGATTCCGTGCTCGTAGGCGAACACCACTGCCTGAACGCGGTCCCGCACCCGGAGCTTCTGGAGGATCCGCGCGACGTGCGTCTTCACGGTCGTCTCGCTGACGAACGCCTCGGCGGCGATCTCCGCGTTCGACAGCCCGCGCGCGATGAGCCGCAAGATCTCGAGCTCCCGCGCGGTGAGCTCGTCGAGGCCGGGTGCCGGTGGACGTGCGGTGGCCGGCGGCCGCCGCACGAACTCGGCGATCACGCGCCGCGTCACGACGGGCGAGAGCAGCGCGTCCCCGCCCGCGACGACGTGGATCGCCTCGACGAGCTGCTCCGGCGGCGTGTCCTTGAGCAGGAACCCGCTCGCGCCGGCGCGCAGCGCCTCGTAGACGTACTCGTCGAGGTCGAACGTCGTCAGGATCAGGATGCGCGGGCCTTGCTCCTTGCCCTCCAGCAGCCGGCGGGTCGCTTCGAGCCCGTCGACGTTCGGCATGCGGACGTCCATCAGGATCACGTCCGGCTCGGTCTCCCGGGCGGCCAGGACCGCCGTGAGCCCGTCGGCCGCCTCGCCGACGACCTCGATCTCGGGCTCCGACTCGAGGATCATGCGGAAGCCGGCCCGGACGAGCGACTGGTCGTCGACGATGAGGACTTTCGTCGTCACATGCGCCCTCGGTGCGGCAGGTGGGCGGTCACCACGAACCCGCCCCCGGGCCGCGGGCCGGAGTCGATGGTGCCTCCGACGAGCGCCACGCGCTCGCGAAGCCCGATCAGCCCGTGGCCGCTGCCGTCGCCGGCGGCCTCGGAGCGTCCGTCGTTGGCGATCTCGACCTCGATCTCGTCCTCGCGCCAGCGGACGGTCACCCAAGCCTGAGCCGGGCCTGCGTACTTGAGCGCGTTCGTGAGCGCCTCCTGGATCACGCGGTACGCCGCAAGGTCGACGCCCGGCGCGAGCTCAGTGGGCTCGCCCTCGACGGCAAGCTCGACCGGAAGCCCGGCTTCTCGGATCGTCCCGACGAGCACGTCCACCGCGCGCATGGACGGTTGGGGGGAGAAGTCGGGCACCGTCCCCTGCCGGCGCAGCAGCCCGACCAGCCGCCGCATCTCCGTGAGCGCCTCGCGGCCGGTCGACTCGATCGCCTCCAGCGCAAGCCGCTCGCGCTCCTGCCCGGGCTGCAGAAGCCGCCGGACGGCACCCGCCTGGACGGTCATCACCGAGACGGAGTGCGCGATCACATCGTGGAGCTCCCGCGCGATGCGCGCCCGCTCCTCGGCGACGGCGCGTTGCGCGGCTGCGGTCCGCGCCGCCTCGAGCTTGACCTGGAGCTCGTCGCGGCCACGCTGATGCGTGCTGCCGGTGTCGCTCGGCGCGACGGGTCTCCCTCCTTCCATCCGAGGGACGGTACCCACCCGCGGCGGGCTGGGCGTCGTCCGCGAGGACGATCTGCCCGTCGTTCAGACGGCGCCCGCGTAGGCAGCGAGCGCGTCGAGAACCGACCGTAACCGGTGGCCGTCGTCGGTCAGCCGATACTCGACGCGCGGTGGCCGAGCGTCGATCACGCGGCGTTCGAGCAAGCCCGCCGACTCGAGCTCGACGAGCCGGTGGGCGAGGGTGCGCGGCGGGATCTCGCCGACCGCCTGCTTGAGCTCGTTGAAGCGGCTGGCCCCTTCCGCCGAGGCCCAGAGAATGGAGACAGTCCAGCGTCCTTCGAGGAGGACCGCCGCTCGGCGGACCTCCTCGGGAACGGGACTGCAGGGGCGACAGCGCGTCATGCTGCGACGTGTGGGCGCGAGGAAGCGGTCGGCTCGAGCGCGATGCCGAGCACTTCGTCGAGCGACATCACCGGGTGGAACCGAAGCTCCTCGCGGACGTGCTCGGGCACGTCCTGGAGATCTGCGCGGTTGCGTTCCGGGATCACCACGTCCGTGAGGCCCGCAGCGTGCGCCGCGAGGACCTTCTGCTTGAGACCGCCGATCGGCAGGACGCGGCCTTGCAGCGTGAGCTCGCCGGTCATGCCGACCGTGTGCTTCACGGGTCGGCCGCTCAGGAGCGACGCGAGAGCAGTGGCCATCGTGATGCCGGCGCTCGGCCCGTCCTTCGGGATCGCTCCGGCCGGGACGTGCACGTGGAACTTCCGGTCGAACCCCTCCTGATCGATCCCGAGCCGGTCGGCCTGGGAGCGTACGGCCGAGAGCGCGATCTGCGCGGACTCCTTCATGACGTCGCCGAGCTGTCCGGTCAGAACGAGGCCCTCACCCGGCACGGCTGTTGCCTCGACGAACAGCACGTCGCCGCCGGTCGCGTTCACCGCGAGACCGGTCGCGACGCCCGGCACCGCCGTCCGCTCCGCCGCCTCGCGGAAGAACTTCTGGCGCCCGAGCGCGTCGCGCACGGCGTCGACGTCGAGCTCGACGGGAGGCTCCGCCTCCTTGGTGACGATCTTCGTCGCCGTCTTGCGCAGGATCGAGCCGAGCTCGCGCTCGAGCTGGCGAACGCCCGCCTCGCGCGTGTACTCGGAGATCACGGTCTCGAGCACGTCGTCCGCGATCGACACCTCGTCTTCCTGGAGGCCGGCCCGCTCGCGCTGCCGCGGCCAGAGGTAGCCACGCGCGATCGCGACCTTCTCGTCGGTCGTGTAGCCGTCGAAGCGGATGACCTCCATCCGGTCGAGCAGCGGTCCGGGGATCGTCTCGGCCATGTTGGCAGTGGCGATGAAGAAGACCTGCGAGAGGTCGACCTCGACGTCGAGGTAGTGGTCGCGGAACGTCGAGTTCTGCGCCGGGTCGAGCACCTCGAGCAGCGCCGCCGACGGGTCGCCGCGCCAGTCGGCGCCGACCTTGTCGACCTCGTCCAGGAGGATCACCGGGTTCATGGTCTTCGCGTCGCGCAGCGCGCGAACGAGGCGGCCAGGCAGGGCACCGATGTACGTGCGCCGATGGCCACGGATCTCGGCCTCGTCGCGGACGCCGCCGAGCGACATGCGCACGAACTCGCGGTTCAGCGCCTTCGCGATCGACTCGCCGATCGACGTCTTGCCGGTGCCCGGAGGCCCGATCAGCGTGAGGATCGCCCCGGCGCGCTTGTCCGGCTCGATGCCTCGGTCCTTGCGGAGCTTCGCGACCGCGATGTACTCGACGATGCGGTCCTTGACGTCCTCGAGGCCCGCGTGGTCGGCGTCGAGGATCTCGCGCGTGCGCTCCGGGTCGAGCACCTCGTCGGAGCGGGTGCCCCACGGGACGGCGAGCAGCCAGTCGAGGTAGCTGCGGATCATCTGCGACTCGGGTGAGCTCTCGCCCATCCGTTCGAAGCGCGCGAGCTCCTTGTCTGCCTGCTCGCGCACCTCGTCGGGCATCCCCGCGGCGTCGATCTTCTTGCGGTACTCGTCGACGACGGACGCGTCGTCCTCGCCGAGCTCCTTGCGGATCGAGTCCATCTGCTTGCGGAGCAGGTACTCGCGCTGCTGCTTCTCCATGCCGGCGTTGACGTCCTCGCGAATCCGCTGGCGGATCTGCATGGTCGAGAGCCGTTCACGCTGGAACGAGAGGGCGAGCTCGAGCCGCTCCGTGACGTCGACGGCCTCCAGCAACTGCAGCTTCTGCTCGAAGTTCAGGTCGGGCGCGTAGCCCGAGGTGTCTGCGAGCGGGCCGGGGTCGCTGATCGAACGGACGAACGACTGGATGCGACCGTCGTCGCCCCGCAGCTCGAGGAGCTCCTCGACGACCGCGCGATACTCCGCCTCGAGCTCACGGGTGCGCTCGTCGGTCGGGATGCCGTCCTTCCGCTCCTCGACCTCGACGAGCAGGCGCCCCTGCGCGTCCGTCTCGGCTGCTCCCGCAATGCCGCGGTGCAGGCCCTCGATTGCAACCGCGGTGGCGCCGCCCGGCAGCCGGACGCGGTCCGTCACGCGGGCGACGGTGCCGACCGCGGCGTACTCGCCGTCGTGCTTCGGCACGAGCAGCACGCGGTCCTCGTCGCCGACCTCGACGGTCAGCGTGACGTTCATGTGGGGGAACACGACGATGTCGTCGAGCGGGACGAGCAGCAGCTTGGTCACGGTTCCGGTCACTCTCCTCGGCGGTAGTAGATACAGAAAAGATACCTACTACCCTACGCACCGCGGTGGCAATCCTGATCCGCCTCGTACCGAAACCTCACAAACCCTTCGCAAGCTCCCGCTCGAATACGAGGGAGGCAAGTCCGTGATCCCCAACCGCCTCCCGTGGGATCTCCGGACGGGGACGGTCGCGCACTCCGAGGGCGCAACCGACCCGCAGCGAGGGCGCCGACCGGCGCCCTCGCGCCTCGTCGCAGCGGGCCTGCTCAGCCGCGGAAACGTCGGAGCGCCGCCTGGGAAACCCGGCCCGCGAGGACGTCCGATCGGTTGTCGGTGCCCGCAGCGTCATAGGTCATGACGGCGGCCACGAAGATGCCGCCCTGCCAGACGACGAGGCCGGCGTCGTGGCGCGCGGGATCGATCCAACCTGCCTTGTGCAGGACGATCGTCCCGGGCCTGCGCTCCACGAAGCGGCCGAGCTTGCCGCGGTCGCGCACGTGCGCCAGGACGTACAGGAGGTAGCGCGCCTCTGCGGGGCTGACGCCCGAGCGGCCACTCGCGAGCGGGCCGAGCCCGCCCCCTGCCAGCCAGATGGAGCGGAACAGGAGAGCGAGATCAGCCGCGGTGGTCGCCTTGCCGACGCCCCACGGCGGCTGATCGACCACGTTGAGGGGCACGCCCCGGGAGGCGATCTCCCGAGACGGATCGAGGGAGGTTCCGAGGATGTAGCCGCCGTACATCACGGTTTGTTGCAACCCGATGGAACGCATCACGCCGTCGACGAGGTGCCCGCCGCTGCTCGTCGAGCCGCCGAGCGAGACCAGCAGCCGGTTTGCCGACTCGTTGTCCGACGCGTCGAGCATCCGGCGCAGGAGGCCGTCGACGTAGCTTCCGGGCCGGGGTGCGCCGTCGATCCGGGAGAGCACCGTGACCGCGATCGCGAGCTTGAGCGTCGAAGCTGCGGGAAACGTCGCGCGCGCGTTCCACGCGGCGCCTGCACCCGTACCGAGATTCTCGACGTACGCAGCGGCCGAGCCGCGGAAGCCGCGGGCGAGGCGCCGAACGTCCCGCTGGAGCGCGGGATCGGCTCGCAGCAGGCGGACGTGCGGCCGTGCCGCGCGCGGCAGCCCGAAGACGTTCCGCACCGTCCGCCCGCCGCGACGTCCTGCGGCGTCGACGGTCTCGACGCGCACGCTCACCTCCCGCGGCGGCAGATCGAGCTCGAGCCGGAACTCGCGGCCGGTGAGGCGCAGCTTGCGCGCGATCGAGCCGTCCACCCGGACGATCACGCGCTTCGCGCCACGTGCGGCCCGTCCCTCGACGACGCCGTACGACACCTGGTACGCAGCCGGCCGCTCGACCACGGGCGGCGCAAGTGCGGGTGCCCGAGGAGGGGCGTCGATCACGGGCGAACCGTAGCCTTGACCGCGCCGTGCCGATACTCGCCCATCTGGATCTCGACGCCTTCTTCGCTGCCGTGGAGGAGCTCGAGGATCCGTCGCTGCGGACGCGGCCGCTCGTCGTCGGAGGTGACCCGCACGGTCGCGGGGTCGTCGCCACCGCGAACTACGTCGCGCGGCGGTTCGGCATCCGCTCGGCGATGAGCTCGGCCGAGGCCCTCCGCCGCTGCCCGGAGGTCATCTTTCTCCGTCCGCGGCACGCGCTCTACCGCCAGTACTCACAGGCGGTCTGGGCATGTGTGGAGGAGGTCGTGCCGCGTGTCGAACGGACCGGCATCGACGAGGGGTATCTCGACCTCGGCAGCGTGCTCGACTCGTTCGCGGAGGCGCGGCGCCTCGCCGGCGCGGTCCAGGTCGCGGTCCGCGGCTCCACATCGCTCTCGTGCTCGCTCGGCGTCTCGACGTCGAAGGTCGTCTGCAAGATCGCGTCCGACCGCCGCAAGCCAGGCGGCATCACGGTCGTCCCGCCGGGGCGGGAAGCCGCGTTCCTCGCGCCCCTGGCGACCCGGATTCTCCCGGGCGTCGGGCCGCGCGCCGAGGAGCGCCTCGCGGCCGCGGGCATCGTGACGCTCGGCGGGCTCGCATCGCTCTCGGATGCCGAGCTTCGCGCCGTGCTTCCCGGCCAGGTCGGCCGGCTCCTGCGCGACCGAGCACGAGGAATCGATCCGCGCGACCTCGAGCTCGACGCGGAGCGGGTGTCGATCTCGACAGAGGAGACGTTCGAGCGCGACCTGGCCGAGCGGCATGCGCTCCACGCAGAGCTGCGGCGGATGGCGGAGGACGTTGCCGAGCACCTCCGGCGAAACGGGCTCTCCGCCAGGACGGTGACCACGAAGCTCCGCTACAGCGACTTCTCGATCCGATCGCGCTCGACGACCCTCCCGACGCCGATCGACGAGCCGGAGCGGATCGGGGAGCTGGCCTGCGGACTCCTCGACCGGGGCCTCCGCGACCGGCCGGGAGCACTGCGGCTCGTCGGCGTGGGCGTCTCCGGGCTCACCGGAGCGCGGCAGCTGTCGCTCGACGAGCTCTGAGATCAGACGCGCAGGAGCGGCCGCGTCAGGCAGGTCGGGCCGCCGTCGCCCTTCCGCGAGATCTCGTCGCCGCGGTAGGTGACGACGTCGACGCCCGCGCGCTCCATGCGGCGGCGCGTCTCGTCGTTCCCCTCGAGCGCGAGCGCACGGCGCGGCCCGAGCGCGAGGACGTTCGGGCCCTGCGTCTCGAACTCCTCGTCCGGCACCTCGATCACGCGGATCCCGCGCTCGTCGAGCAGCCACATGAGGCGCGTCGGGGCGATGCGCGGGTAGACGAGCGCCAGGTCGCGATCGAGCGGCGAGATGAACGACATCAGGTGCATCACCTCGCCGGCGCCGTTCCAGTGCGGAAGGTCGAACGAGATCACCTCGACGCCGGGGAACGCCGCCCGTAGCGCCTCGACCCCGGCGGGGTTCGTGCGGTAGCCGATCCCGACGAGCAGCGTCTCGCCGTCGAGCCAGACAGTGTCTCCGCCCTCGACGGTGGCGGGCAGGTCGACGCGGCCGACGACGGGGACGCCGGCCGCCTCGAACGTCGCGACGGTCGCCTCGGGCTCGTTCCGTCGCCCTTCCTTGCCGGGGAGCAGCAGCACCGCACCGCCACGTCCGACCAGGGTCGGGTCGTAGGTGTAGATCGCATCCGGGTTGCCGGGGTCGTGCTCGGAGACGACGACCTCGGCGCCCGCGTCCGCGAGGTGCGAGCAGAACGCCTCGTGCTCCGCCTGCGCTGCGGCGACCTCCGGGGCGGCCCGCCAGCCGTAGGCCTCCCACGCGGCGGCGTCCTCGGCGAGCGGCCGGCGCACCAGCACGCGCCGGAGCTCTCGCCACATCGACGCGCTGCCGAAGCCGTCCACGGCGCGGGAGGCTACCCGACGGCGTTTGCCGGCCTGCGTCCCTCGAGCAGGACGGCACGCAGCGCATCGACGCAGAGCATTCCCATCGCGACGCGCGTCGCACGCGTGGCGCTGCCGAGGTGCGGCGTCATGACGACGTTCTCCAGCGTGAGCAGGCCCTCCTCGACCTCCGGCTCGCGCTCGAACACGTCGAGCGCCGCGCCGGCGATCGTCCCGGCGCGGAGTGCATCGAGAAGCGCACGCTCGTCGACGACCGGCCCGCGGGCAACATTGACGAGGACGGCCGATGACCGCATCGCCTCGAGCGCCTGCGCATCGATCAGGTGGCGCGTCGCGTCGGTGAGTGGCACGTGGAGGCTCACGACGTCGGCGGCCCCGAGCAGGCCGGGCAGGTCGGCGTCCCGCCCGGCGAACGACGGCCGCGCGCCGAATGCCTCTGCCAGCCGCGCCGTCTCGCGGCCGATCCGGCCCGGGCCTACGACGAGCAGCTCCTTCCCGTCGAGGCTCGCGCCGAGCATGAACTCGAGCGAGAACTCCCACTCCGCGCGGCGGCGGATGAAGCGATCGCCTTCGGTGATGCGGCGGAGCAGCGAGACCATCAGCCCGACCGCCAGCTCCGCGGTCGCGCGCGTGAGCACGTCCGGGGTGTTCGTCACGAGGACGCCGCGTGACGCGGCGGCCTCGAGATCGATGTTGTTGACGCCGACGGCGTAGTTGGCAACCACGCGCAGCTGCGGCCCTGCGCGCTCGAGGTAGGCCTCGTTGATGCGCGCGGTGAGGGCGACGAGGATGCCGTCAGCTCCCTCCGGGGAGTCGACGAGCTCGAAGTCCGGCTCGAGCGCGGCGGCCACCTCGTGCGGCACGGGGGCGGTCAGGTGCACGCGCGGGCGCGCGGCAGGTTCGGGCACGCCTACGTCTCGAGGACGCGAGGCCGGTGGCCGGCGGAGTACACGTCCTTCCGGAGGATCAGGCCGTTCTCGAAGGGGAACACGTCGATGCCGTCCCACTCGAGGCGCCTGCCGTCCGCGTGCGTCGCCGTCGCGGTCCACTCGCTGACGACGAGACCGTCCCGGGCGTACAGCCGGCGGCCGCGGAACCGGAGGTCCGGCCAGTTGGCGAAGATCGCACCGATGTGGTCGCGCACCGCGTCGCCGCCCTCGGCCCGTTCGCCGGCCGTGTGGTTCTCGAAGACCATCCCGGGCGCATGGAATGCGAGGATGGTGTCGAGGTCCTGCGCGTTCCACGCGTCGTTGTACCGCTCGATCAGCCGCTCGAGCTCGGCGGCGGAGTTGGCTTCGCTCATCGCTCGAGTATGTCAACCTCGCGCTGGCTCAGTCGCTGGACGAGCACGCCGCCCGCGAGCAGCAGCCCGCCGACCGCGACGAACGAGGCGGCGCGCGCGACCGAGCTCAGCTCCGCGAGGTCGAAGAGGAAGATCTTCGCGAGGGTCAGGCCGAACAGCGCGAGGCCTGCGTACCGGAGCCGGGACGAACGGCGGGCCACGCCCAGGACGAGGAGGGTCAGGCCGATGAGGCCCCACACGGCGCTGAGGGCGGTGTGGCCGCGCTCGAAGTCGGTCTCGAGCGATGCCCCCGAGACGCGGATCGCGAGCTCGAGGACGATCAGCGAGGCCGCGTAGAGCGCGAGGCCCGCGGCGCCGGCGAGAATCCAGTCACGGTTGTGCCAGGCGGTGAGCCCGAGCACGGCGGTCGCGGCTGCGACCGCCAAGAGCGCGACCACGCCGGATGCGGGATTCGAGCCGGCCGTCAGGAGATGCTCCGGCGGCGTCAGTGCGCCGACGACGCCGAGGGCGTCTGCCGCGAGGAGCAGAGCGGCGGCGAACCAGAGACGCGGCTCGCGCGACCGCTGAGCGACGACCGCCGTTGCGGCCGCGGTCGCGGCAACCGCGATGGCGAACAGGGAGCCGCCGTCGGTGAGCGCGAGCTCGGCGGCGAGAAGGGCCACGAGGCCGAGGCTCCACAGCGTCGTCGCGAGGTTCCGCAGACGCGGCTCGCGGAGTGCCCATCCCGCCACGACCAGGTGGACCAGAGCGACGATGAACGTTCCGAGCGCCCACCAGAGCCGCGCATGGAGCTCGGGCGCGAGGACGTCGATCGCGACGACCGAGGCGACGAAGGCGACGACTGCGACGGCTCCCGACGCGAGGCCGAGCCTGGCAGGCGTCTCCCACCGGACGCGAAGCAGGACGCCCGCCGCGAACAGCCCCGCCGCCCCGACGAGCAGCGACGTCCCGGCCCACCCGTCCGCCAGCTCGTCGACGTCGTACCAGCCTGCCTCGGCGACGACGACGAGCGAGCCGACGAGCGAGGCGGCGGCGAGCCCCTTCGCGTGCCGCCGTGGAGCGACGACGGTGCCCGTCAGGGCGACGAGCGCGGCGACGGCGCTGAGGGCGAGGTGCCCGGCGTCGGCGTCGAGCGACACCGCGAGGACGCCGAACGCCACCACCCCGAGCACGGCGGCGCCCGCCAGCAGCGTCTCGACGACGCGGGCGCGGCGCTCGAGCAACGCTGCGCGGAACGAGGCGAGGAAGGCGAGCACGCCGACCTCGCCCGTCTCCCGATACGCCTGCGGCGCAAGCAGGCCTGCGGCCGTCGCGGCGGCGGCGACCGCGAGCGTCGGAATGGCGGTCGAGGCCTCGACGGACGTCTGGAACAGCTCGCCGACCGGGTCCGTAACCGCGAGCAGGTGGCCCGTTGCGAGCCCGAGGTACCCGAGCGCCGCGAGCTGCAGGCGCGCGTCACCGAACCGGTACGCGAGGACTGACAGCAGTGCCGCCTCGGCCGCCCAGGCGAGCGTCAGCCCGTCCCCGGAGACGAGGTTCCCGACTGCGACGGCCCCGAGCGCCAGCGCGCCCGCGCCGAGAACGAGCGCGAGGTCGGGCTGCACCTCGCGCAGCACGAGCCATGCGACCCCGACCGCCAGCGCGGCGACCGCGAGACCGACGCCGCGATCGGTGCCGGAGGCCAGGAGAGCCTGGCTCGAGAGAAGCACGAAGCCGAGGTCCGCAAGAACGATCGGCCCTGCCAGGCGCGACACGGCTCGCTCACCCCCGGTCACCTGCCACGCGCAGGCGGCGGTGAGCGTGACGAGGGCCAGAGCGGCCACGACGGCGAGCGTCGCCGCGTCCGCGGCAGGTGCCTTGGCCGCGACGAGCCAGGCAGCCTGTGCCCCGACGACGCCGAGCACGACGGCGAGCAGCAGCTCCCAGCGGCGCACGACGGCGACGAAGGCCGTCGCGGCGAGGACGACGACGGCGAACGCGACGGCGGGCGCGCCGATGCCACTGTCGAGTGCCTGGAGACCGGGCGCCAGCGCAGCCCCGACGAGACCCAGCGCCGCGACGAGCTCCGAGCCCCAGGCGAGCGAGACGGCGACCGCGAGCCCGGCGATCGCCGCGGCGATTCCGAGCGCGGCCGCAGCGGGCACGAGGTGATACAGGGCTGTGGCCGCCGCCAGCGTCGCGTAGCCGCCGGCGATGCCCGCCCCGACGGCCGCGAGCCCCGCTGCGATCTGGCCGTAACGGCGATGAAGGACGACGCCTGCGCCGAAGACGAGCGTCGAAAGGAGGGCGCCGGCAGCGACACGCTCCACCGGGCCGATCCAGCCGCGCTCCGCGGCGAGGACGAAGAGCAGCGTGATCCCGAGGGCCGTGACCGCACCACCGACGACGGCGAGCCCTCCCGCTCCGAGGACGTCGAAGCGGGCGAGCAGCGCGCCGAGGTCGAATCGAGGGAGCGGCCGGCGCGGTGGCACGATTGCAGGTGCGGGCGGCGGGAGGAACGCGGGCACGGGCTCCGGCTCCTCGACGACCGCGGCGACGGGAGCTTCGGGCTCGGGCGCGGCCGTCGTGCGGGCTTCGCGCCGCAAGGCCTCGAGCTCGCGGTGCATGCGGCGGAGATCCAGCTCGAAACGATCCATACGCTCGGTCAGCGTCACCATCTAGCCCCCCTTCGTGACTCGTGCACGGAGCTCCACGTGGAGCTCACACTCGAGCGCCTCCGCGATGCGGAGCAGCGTGTCGATCCTCGGCGGGCGCCCTCCACTTTCGAGGCGCGCGATCGCCGACTGCGTCGTGTCGCACAGGGACGCGAGGTCGGCCTGCGAGAGCCCGAGCTCGCGACGCCGTTCGGCGACCTGCGACGCGATGGAGGCGAAGAGCCAGCCTTCGTCGGCGCCCGCGAGGTGCCGACGAAGCCGTTCGACCGGCGCCTCTCCGCTTCCCTTCGATCGCATGTTTGCTATATAGCGCTTTTGCGATACCTCGTCAAGACCCCGCGCGACGGCGGGGATCAGGCGAGCAGCGCGCGATTCCGGGCGAGCGCCTCGAGCAGGGTGTCGACGTCCTCGTCGACGTTGTAGACGTGCAGCGCGACCCTGAGCTTGTCCTCGCGTGAGGAGACGACGATGCGGTCCGCCGCAAGCGCCGAGACCAGTGCTGCCACGTCGAGCGCGCGGATGCACACGAGAGGCCCTCTCCGTCGTGGGTCGCGCGGTGTGACCACGCCGGCCCCGAGCGCGTCGAGTCCGTCGAGCAGGCGATCGACGAGGCTGGAGACGTGCGTCTCGATCGCCGGCACGCCCGCCTCCTCGACGAGCGAGATGCCGGCCACACCCGCGTAGAGCGACGGCACCGGCGGCGTCCCCGCGTCGAACCGCCGCGCGCTCGCGTGCGGCGAGTAGTCGGCGATCGACATGGCAAAGATGTCCTCGTCCGCGAACCAGCCCGTCTGGAGCGGGACGAGCCTCTTGCGCACCTCCGGCCTCACCCACATGAAGCCGAGGCCGGATGTGCCGAGGAGGTACTTGACCGTCCCGCCGGTCACCGCGTCGGCGCCGAGCGAGTGGACGTCCAGCTCGATCGCACCGCAGGCCTGGTAGCTGTCGGCGAGCACCAGCGCCCCGGCGGCGTGCGCGGCTTCGGCGATCGCCCCCACGTCGTGCCGGTGCCCGGAGCGGTAGGAGAGCGTCGTGCAGCAGACGAGCGCCGTCCGCTCGTCGATCGCCTCGGCAAAGCGCTCCGGCGGGATCGAGCCGTCGGGGTCCGGACGCACGTGCACGACCTCGGCCCCGCGGAGCTCCTGCGCATGGGCGATCTGACCGACGGTCGGAAACTCGTACTCCGAGATGACGATCCGGTTGCGCTCGCCGGCGAGATCGAGCGCCGAGACGAGCCCGCTGACGCCCTGGGACACCGAGGTCGTGACCGCGACGTCGTCACCGCTCGCGTGGAGAAGTCGTGCGATCGCGGTGCGGAACGCCTCGTTTCGCTCGACCCAGAAGTCCCACTCGGCGCCGTTCTCGTCCCAGCCGGCGAGCCAGCTTTCGACGGCATCCCGCACCCGGACGGAGAGCGCGCCCTGCGAGCAGGAGTTGAGGTACGTAGCCGTGTCGAAGATCGGGAACTCGCCCCGGATCGCCGTGCCGACGCGCGCAAGAGAAGGCGCTTGGCTCACCGACCGATCGTATCGCCGTCCGGTGAGAGCCCGCAGTAGAGTCCGCGCAGAAGACGGGAAACGGACGCATCACCAACGCCATGCGGACGACTCACAGCAGCGGCACCGCGTTCGAGGAGCGCGCCTCGTACTCGCGCGCGGTGCGGATCGGCTCGCACGTCGCGGTCAGCGGGACGGCGCCGATCGGGCCAGACGGGGTCCTCCATCCGGGCGACACGTACAGGCAGACGGCCACGGCGATCGAGAAGGCGCTCGCGGCGGCCGCGGCGCTCGGTGCGGCCCCCGGGGACGTGATTCGCACGCGGATGCTGCTCACGCCGGAGGCGGCGTGGGAGGAGGCGGTGCGCGCGCACGGCGAGGCCTTCTCCGGCGTCGCACCCGCGAACACGACCTACCTCGTCGCGGGCTTCATCCCGGACGTGCTCGTCGAGATCGAGCTCGACGCGATCGTGGAGGCCGCGACGTAGCGCTGGGGAGGCGGAAGCGAGCCCCGCCTCCCCAGCCGACCGTTGCTCAGGTTCCGCGGAACGTGATCGTCCGGAGGGTGACGATCTTCCCGGCGCCGTCGTAGCGCCAGATCTCGTACACCGCGGAGCCGATGTCGCCGTTCTTGTCGAAGTCGACGGGGCTGAACGCGCCTTCGTAGTTGACGTCCCTCCCCGCCGCGGCCGCCTTCACGCCCGCTGCGAGGTTCTGGAACGTCACCTTGAGGCCGGGAGGCCCGGAGACCGCGCGCATCGCAGCCTTCATCTTCGCGGGCGACGCCGAGCAGGTGCGGACCGCGGCGAGGAACGCCGTCATGGCTGCATCGAACGCCGTTCCCTCGAAGCCCGTGTACGGCTTCGCCCCCTTGACCGTCTTCTTCCAGTACGCGGCGAACGCCTTGCCGGCGGGACCGCCGGCGGCGCTTCCCGCCGAGCCGCTCAGACCCTTCACCGGATCGCCGATCTTGTCCAGCGTCTCCGCGTTCCGGAGGGCCTCGATCCCGAGCGTCTTGTCGGCGCTCCACTTTCCGCTGCGGACGAGCGACGGCGCGAACTTCTCGAAGGTGTCCGGGAAGTCGATGATCACCCATCCCGCTGGATCGCCGTCAACGAGCTTCCCGGCGTCCGTGTCGAAGTTCGCCTGCTCGGGGTTCCAGGAGGCCGAGGCGCCGACCGTACCGCCGAGCCGCTTCCACTCGGACACGAACAGCGCCTGAAGCGCCTTCCCAAACGCGTCGTTCCGCGCCCCGACGTTGAGCTTCGCGCCCTTGCCGAACTTCGCCAGCGCCGCCCCTGCGAGCACCTTGCTCTGGAGCGCGTCCGAGGGGTACGCCCGGAACACGAGGCCCTTGTCCTTCAGGACGCTGATCTGCGGAGCGCTCGACGTCGGCGAGACGAGGAGGACGTTGTTGGGAATCGTCACCGACTGGGCCATCGGGATCGTGGCGCCAGACGCCATCTCTCCGATGACCACGTTGGCCTTGTTCACCTTGATGAGCTTCGTCGCGGCCTCGACGGACGCCGATGCCTGCGTCTGCCCGTCCTCCGACCCGACGAGCGTGACCGAGGACGTCCTGAGCCCGGCCTTCTTCAGGGCGGCGTTCTGCAGCACCACCGCCTGCTTCACCGCCCGGTCGAGGTTCGCGCCGTACGCGGCGAGGTCGCCCGTGAAGGGGAGGACGTCGCCGATGCGAAGCTGGAACGCGCACGCGCGCTTGTTCGCGGACACGGGGGCGGCCGTTCCGGCCGTCGTGAACGCGATCGCCGCCAGGGCGCTTGCCAACGCGACGGCCAGTGCGGCCGCCGTTCTCGAGCTGCCCGCTCGTCTGCCTTTCGTCATGGCTCCTCCTCCGGATGCCGTGGGTTCTGTTTGAGACGTCACCTGCCCTCCTTCGGATAGCGGTGTGTGCCGCCGGCACGTCCGGCCGCATGTGTTGCCTGGAAAGAGCACGCCACTCGTTCCCCTCGCATGCGTCAGGCACTCTCGAGGAGAAAGAAGGGACGTCCGACGCGCGCCTCGAACCGGACGTACTCGTCCATGCGCACCCCGTCGACCGTCTCGCGAATCCGCTGGATCATCGCAACCGCGTCCTCGAGCCGTTGGAGCTCGACGATGACGTAGAACGTGTATCCGGTCGAGCGCGGCTCCCCGACCATCAGCAGGTCGTCGTCGACCGTTGCGAGGACCCTGATCCCGAGCTGACGCCATTCCTCCACGAGCTGCGCGAAGCGCGGCAGGATCCGTGACCGGCGCACGTCGTCGCTCGCCTCGTACCACGCGCCCGTCATCGCGCCGAGGAAGACCGCGCGCAGCGGGCTTCCCTCGTCCGGAAAGACCATCTCCACCTCGCTCACGACATCTCTTCCTTTCAGGGTGTGCTCCCGGTTGTGTCCGGCGGACGACGCAGGCCTCAGAAGATCTGGGCCCGCATGGACAGCTTTCCCTCGAGGCGTTCTGGACGGTAGGGAGTGAGATCGACACCCGGATCACCATCGATCACCAACCCGGCGAGCGCCCGGCACGCGCCCGGGCCGTAGATGTACCCGTGCCCGCTGAAGGCGGTGCATGCGTACGCGTTCTCCAGGCCCGGTATCCGTCCGATGACGGGCTCGAGATCGGGCGTGAGATCCATCACGCCGGCATAGGCTCGAAGAATCCGCGCGCCCCGGAGTGCCGGCACGAATCGCCCGAGGTCGTGAAGCTGCCGGCGGCGGTCGCGCGGCCGAGAGGACGGGTTGTAGTCCTGTGGAACGACGGTGCGGTCGTCGCCTGCGCGTCGACGGGCCCAGCCGCACCTGAGCTCGGCGGCCAGCAGCGCCGGATCCAGCCTGAACGCCACGTCCTTGCGGTTCTGCCAGAGCAGCGGTGCCCACAGCCGTAGGTCGCGAAGATCGCGGAAGCTCAGGTCGTGCAGCATCGCCGAGTACCGGTAGCCGCCCGTGATCCGCACCGTGCCGTTCCGGTTCTGCCGCGCCCCGAAGGTGGAGCCCCGCAGAAAGCCGGGGATCGACCCGGGGGCGACCGGCCCCGTCTCCGCCGCCGGCGCCCGCACGTACTGCATCGGGATGTGGAGACCCAACGTGTCGCAGAGCTGGCTCGACCAGATTCCCGCCGAGACGACGAGAGTCCCGCACGGGACGGACGAGTCGCCGGTGCGGACGGCTGTGACCGATCCGCCCGCGACGTCGAAGCCTGTCACGAGGGTGTCGCAGCGAACCTCCACCCCGAGGCGCGCCGCTGCCGCTCGCAGGCCGCCCATCACCAGGACGGCATCGACGTGGCCGCCGTGCCTCACCTCGAGCCCGAGGAACGATCCGTCGAGCTGCGGGAAGCGCTCGCGCGCTGCATCCGGTTCGAGGAGCTCGCTCTCCGCGTAGCCGGACGTCTCGCGCCAGATCGCGCGGTCGATCTCGAGCCAGCGCTCGTCCTCGTCGTCGGCGACGAGGATGTGCCATCCCTCGTCGTTGAGATCGACGGAACAGTCCCATCGCCGCTCGAACGTCGACCATTCGTCCGCAGAGACCCTGAACATGGAGTCCGGCCGACCCGTCGGAGCCCCGCCCGGGAGGTTGATCGCCGCAACCGAACGCCCCGACTGCTCGAACCCGACGTCGTCCTTCTCGAGCACGAGCACGCCCGCCCCCCGCTCGGCGAGCTCGCAGGCGCCGAGGAGACCGATCAGCCCGCCACCGACGACGACGACGTCAGGCACGGCCACGGTGCATTCCGAGCGTGACGACGGCGACGGACGGCGACGCAGGCACGGCAGCCACTCTAGGCCTCTGGCAATAGAACTTCAATCGAAAATTTCTGACATTTTGCTATCGTCGCCTCGCGTTGGAGGCCAATCGCTCCGTGACCCCCGAAGTCCGGCTTCCGCTCTTCGACGGGCACCCGTCGTACACGATCCTCTCCGCACCACGCCAGGTCGCCGCTGCGATCAAGCGTGAGATCCTGCAGGGCGCGCTCAAGCCGGGCGACCGGCTTCCGTCCGAGGAGCGTCTCGCGGAGCTTTTCGGCGTCAGTCGGCCGACGGTGCGAGCGGCGCTGCAGGAGCTGTCCTCCGCCGGCACCGTGGTCGTGCGCCGCGGCCGTGGCGGGGGCTATCGCGTCAGCAGCTTCTCGCTCGACACGCTGACGACCGCAGTCACCGAGTACATCGCCTTCTCGCTCGTCGTCGAGTCGCTGACGCCTCCCCAGTTCCTCGAGGTGCGACGCGAGCTGGAGCTCCTGAGTGCCGACGCCGCTGGCCGGCGCTGCTCAGCGGAGCACCTCGAGCGCCTCGAGGAGCTCGACGGGCGCATCGAGGCGGTCATCGAGGGAGGGGCGCCGCAGGATCCACGAGCCGCGTTCGAGTTGGATCTCGAGTTCCACCGCGCACTCGCCGAGGCTGCGGACAACCCCCTGCTCGTCAGCTTCGAGGGCGCGATGATCGTCGTCCTCCACCATCTCTTCGGGAGCGGTGCCTCCGTGCCGCCGAAACGCGCCCTGGGCGACGTCCGCGCCGTGATCGACGCGGTACGCCGCCGCGATCCCGCCGCCGCCCGCGACGCGATGGCTCGGCATCTCACGCACTCCGTCAAGCACCTCGAGCTCCAGCTCCCCGTCCCGGGGCCTGCGAGCGCCTGACGCGGCGCGCGATCCGCCGCTCCCGGACGAGCGGAGGTCCGTATCTCGCCTAAATGTCAACTATTTTCGATTGTCAGATGAAATGCGTGAGCGTACGATCCTGCCGATCGTCATGGCCAACGCCCGTCTCGCTGCCGACGGCACACCGTCTCCGGTCCGCCCGCTGAACCGCTCCGCCGACGTGCTCGTCGTTGGAGCCGGCGTCGTCGGGCTTTCCGTCGCGCTCGCTCTGCAGGGATCCGGAGCGGACGTCGTCGTCGTCGACCGCTCTGGCGTCGCCGAGGGGCAGTCGGGCGTCCAGCCGGGCGGCGTCCGGTTGCAGTGGGGGACCACGGTCAACTGCCGCCTGGCCCTCGAGTCGCACGCCTGGTGGCGCGCGGCCGAGGAGACGCTCGCCTCTCCCGTCCCGCTCGGCTTCTCGGCGTGCGGCTACCTCTTCGTCGCGCACAGCGAGGCGGCGCTCGCGCGGTTGCGGGAGAACGTCGGCATCCAGAACGAGGCAGGCGTTCCCTCACGCATCGTCTCGCCCGGCGAGGCGAGCGAGCTCGTACCCGGCCTCCGTCCGGAGCCGCTCGTCGGAGCGTCGTACTGCGCGGACGACGCATACATGGGCCAGCCCCAGGCGGCCGTCGCGGCGATCGCCCGCCACCTCGACGTCCGCATCGCCGCGGTCGAGGCGGTCGTCCCGGACGGTGCGGGCTGGGCTCTCGAGACGACGGCCGGCAGCGTCACGGCTCCGGCCGTGGTGCTCGCGGCCGGTGCCGATACCGCCGACCTGGTCGCACCGCTCGGGGTCGAGCTGCCCATCGGGCTCGAGCCACGACACCTCTTCCTGAGCGAGCCGATCGGGGAGCGGCTGCTCGAGCCCCTGGTCGTCTCCTCCGAGCGGCGCTTCGCGGCGAAGCAACTCCAGAGCGGGCGCGTCCTAGCGAGCGACCTCGGCGCCACGGGTGCTCCCGAGACCGAGGCGCCGGTCTGGCGTCGACATGTCCGAGCCGTGATCGACGAGTTGCTTCCCGTCCTCGAGTACGTCGGACTCGACGTGATCGCGAGCGGCGCCTACGACGTCACCCCGGACAGGCAGCCGATCCTCGGCCCGCTCCCGGGGCACGACGGTCTCCACGTCGCCGCCGGGTTCAGCGGACACGGCTTCATGATGGCGCCGGCGATCGGACGCATCGTCGCCGCCGGTGTCGCCGGCGAGAGCGATGCGGTGCTCGACGTCCTCGACTGTCGACGCTTCGCCGAGCGACGAACCGTCCCCGAGCCGCAGGTGATCTGAACCATGTTCACGCAGCTGCTCGTGAACGGTCTCGTCACCGGATCCGTCTACGCGATCGCCGCCGTCGGCGTCTCGCTCGTCTACGGGATCCTGCGGCTCGTCAACTTCGCCTACGGCGACATGATGACCTTCGGCGCGTTCGCGGGGTACTTCGCGAACGCGACGCTCGGCCTCCCCATGCTTGTCTCGGCGGCGTTCGCGATGATCGCTGCGGCCCTGCTCTCCGTCGCTCTCGACGTCGTGCTCTGGCGCCCGCTGCGCCTCCGTCGCGCCGGCTTCATGGGTCTCTTCCTCGCCTCGATCGGCGTCGCGCTCGTGCTGCGCCAGGCGATCCTCCTCGTGTGGGGCCCGCAGCCGCGCGCATTCGAGATCAACCAGTTCAAGGTCTACGTCCTCGGGGACGTGCGGCTGTCGCTCGCGCAGGCCGCGACGATCGTCTCGGCGACGATCGCGATTCTCGCGATCGGGCTCTTCCTCTCGCGAAGCTCGACCGGTCGCGTGATGCGCGCGATGTCCGACGACCGTGCCCTCGCGCAGCTCTCCGGGATCGACGTCAACCGCGTGATCGTCGTGACGTGGGTGATCTCGGGGGTGACCGCCGGCCTCGCGGGGGTCCTCGCCGGCCTCGTCCAGAGCACGTTCGACCCCAACTTCGGCTTCCAGCTGCTCCTCCCGGTGTTCGCGGCCGTCGTGCTCGGAGGGATCGGCAGCGCGTACGGCGCCCTCGCGGGCGGGCTCGTGCTCGGCGTGGCGACCGAGCTCTCGACGTGGGAGGGCTTCGCCGGCGGCGTCGATCCCGTCTACAAGCCCGTCGTCGCGTTCGTCGTGCTGATCATCGCCTTGATGCTTCGACCACAGGGGCTGTTCGGGAAGGCGCGGACGGTGTGAACGTCCTCTCGAGCGGCGAGTTCTGGGCTTTCGTCGGCGTGATGGCCGGTATCTACACGCTGTTCACGCTCGGGCTGCAGGTGCAGTTCGGGCTCGCCGGGCTCCTCAACTTCGGCCAGGTCGGCTTCATGGCGATCGGCGCCTACACGATGGCCATCCTCGTGACGAAGGTGGGCTGGAGCATGTGGCTGGCGGCGCCGCTCGCGGTGGGGGCGGCCGCACTCGCGGGGGTGCTCGTGGGGCTCCCGACCCTCCGCCTGCGCGGGGACTACTTCGCGATCGTGACGATCGCGTTCAGCGAGATCGTTCGCTGGGTCGCGACGAACGAGGACGGGCTGACGGGCGGTTCGCAGGGCACGATCAACCTCACGGGCCAGGGCACGGCCGCGCAGTACAACGGGCAGTGGGAGCGGTTCCAGCGCTGGGTCGGTGCGCAGCTCCACATCGCGGACAAGGACGTCGTGATGCTCCTGCTCGTCTGGAGCGCGGCGCTGCTCCTGCTGTGGCTCACCGCGCGCCTCGCGCGGACGCCCTGGGGGCGCGTGCTCCGGGCGATCCGCGAGGACGAGGAGGCGACCTCCTCGCTCGGCAAGCACGTCTTCGTGTACCGCCTGCAGGCGCTGGCGATCGGAGCCGGGATGGCGGGCCTCGCTGGGTGCGTCTACGCCTGGCAGTTCTCGTTCTTCAGCCCCGACGACTTCCAGCCCCTGATCACGTTCTTCGGCTGGATGATCCTGATTCTCGGCGGTGTCGGGCGTGTCTGGGCGGTGCCGGTCGGGGCCGCGGTCTTCGGCTTCCTCTTCGCCGCGACGCGCTTCTTCGACTTCGCCCCGTTCTCGTACCTCGACTCGGCCGACCGTGCGTACGTGCGACTGATGGTCATCGGTCTCGTGATCATCGGGCTCGTCGTCTTCCGGCCGCAGGGGCTGCTGGGCCGGCGCGACGAGATGGTGCTCGAATGAGTGCGCTGCTCGAGGCGCACGGCGTGAGCAAGGCGTTCGCCGGAGTGCGCGCGGTCGACGACGCCTCGCTCGTCGTCCAGGAGGGGTCGATCACCGCGCTCATCGGCCCGAACGGCGCCGGTAAGTCGACGCTCTTCAACTGCATCTCCGGGTTCCTGCGGCCGGACGAGGGCCGGATCGAGCTCGCCGGGCGCCGAATCGACCGCCGTCCGCCGCATCGCATCGTCGCGGCCGGGCTCGGCCGCACCTTCCAGACGGCCCGGGCGCTGACGCGGATGACGGTGCTCGACAACGTCCGGCTCGCGGCCCCGGCCCATCCCGGCGAGCGGCTCCGCGACCTGGTCGCCCGGCGGAGCGCGGTGCGCCGGCGCGAGCACGAGGTGACCGAACAGGCCAACGACCTGCTCCGGCTCGTGCGTCTCGACACGCACGCCGACGCGCTCTCCGGAACGCTCTCGGGCGGACAGCGCAAGCTTCTCGATCTCGCACGCATCCTGATGGCGTCGCCCCGCCTGATCCTCCTCGACGAGCCGATGGCCGGCGTCAACCCGGCGCTGCGGGAGGAGCTCCTCGCGCACGTGCTCGAGCTGCGCGGTTCGCGCGGGATCACGTTCCTCGTCGTCGAGCACGACCTCGGCTTCGTCATGCAGGCGAGCGACCGTGTCGTCGTGATGACCGAAGGGCGCATCCTGATGGACGGGACACCGGACGAGGTGCGGAACGACGAGCGGGTGATCGACGCGTACCTGGGGACGCACGCGTGAGCGGAACGGCCCTCGCCGTCGACGAGCTGTACGCCGGGTACGACGACGTCCCCGTGCTCCACGGAATCTCGATGCGGGCGGGCGACGACGAGATCGTGTCGATCATCGGCCCGAACGGAGCTGGCAAGTCGACATTCTTGAAGGCGGTCGCCGGCATCGTCCGCCCCGCGCGCGGCTCCGTCGTGTTCGGCGGTCAGGAGGTCGCCGGTCTGCGCCCCGACCGCCTCGCACGCCGCGGGCTCGGATTCGTTCCGCAGCTCGACAACGTGTTCCCGACACTTACCGTCGCGGAGAACGTCCACGTGGGCGCGCAGGCGCTTCCCCGCGGCGAGCGCCAGGAGGCGGTGGCAGCGGTCGTCGAGCGATTTCCGCTCCTGCGGGACCGCCGTCGCCAGCGCGCGGGCACGCTCTCGGGGGGACAGCGGAAGCTCGTCGCACTCGCCCGCGCACTCGTCGCCCGCCCGACGCTTCTCCTTCTGGACGAGCCCTCGGCTGGTCTGTCTCCACAGGCGACGGACATGGTTTTCACGGAGCTCGAGGGCATTCGCGAGGGTGGGATCGGGATCGTGATGGTCGAGCAGAATGCGCGTCGCGCGCTCGCGCTCTCGACGCGAGGCTACGTGCTCGACATGGGCCGCAACGCGCACGAAGGCACGGGCGCGGACCTGCTGGTCGACCCACGGGTCGCCGAGCTGTATCTCGGCGGCATGAACGCGCCGTCGAGGGACTCCGGTGTGTAGCGCCTACCGTCCGAGGTAGGCCTTCCGGAGGTCCTCGTTCTCGAGCAGATCGGCCGCCTTGCCCTCGAGGACGATGCGGCCGGTCGAGAGGACGTAGCCGCGGTGGGCGATCGAGAGCGAGACGTTGGCGTTCTGCTCGACGACGAGCATCGCAACGCCCGCCTCGTTGACCTGCTGGATGATCTCGAAGCTCCGCTCGACGAGCACCGGCGCGAGGCCCATTGACGGTTCGTCCATGAGCAGCAGCTTGGGTTTCGACATCAGCGCGCGACCCATCGCGACCATCTGCTGCTCGCCGCCCGACAGCGTGCCCGCTAACTGGGAGCGCCGCTCGTGGAGAAGCGGGAACAGCGAGTAGACCCGCTCCAGCTCCGGCTTGAGGTCGGAGCGCGGACGGAGGTAGGCGCCCATCTCGAGGTTCTGCAGCACCGTCATCGGCCCGAAGAGACGCCGGTTCTCCGGCACGATCGCAAGGCCGCGGCGGATCCGGTGGGCGGTCGGCATCCGCGTCACGTCCTCGCCGGCGAGCATCACGCGTCCGGTGCGTGGCCTGACGAGGCCGAGGATCGTCTTGAGCGTCGTCGACTTCCCCGACGCGTTGCCGCCGAGGAGGCAGACGAGCTCGCCCGCGCGGACGATGAGATGCGAGTCCTGGAGGATGTGGATCTGGCCGTAGTACGTGTTGATCCCCTCGAGCTCGAGCAGGGGAGCAGCAGTCTCGGCGGCAGGCGACGCGGCGCTCACTTCCGCGCCATCCCGCCGGTACCCAGGTACGCCTCCACGACGCGCGGGTCGGTGGCGACGCTCTCGAAGGAGCCCTCGGCGATCTTCGTGCCGTGGTCGAGCGCGACGACGCGGTCGGAGATGCCCTCGACGACGTGCATGTCGTGCTCGATCACGAGGATCGTGTAACCACCCTCGTCCCGCAGCTTGGCGATCAACTCGGTGATCTCCTGCGTCTCCCTCGGGTTCATCCCGGCGGCGGGCTCGTCGAGCAGGAGCAGCCGCGGCCTCGTCGCCGTCGCGCGGGCGATCTCGAGCCGGCGCCGGTTCGCGTACGAGAGCGAGTACGCGGGCTGGTCCCACCGGTACCCCATCAGGCGCTCGCCGAAGAAGGCCAGCCGCTCCTCGGCGAGCGCGCGGATCTCGCGCTCCTCGCGCCGCTGACCGGGCGTCCGGAGGATCGAGCGGACAGGGCCGGCGCTCGTGTGGCCGTACGCGGCCGCCATCACGTTCTCGCGGACGGTCATGTTGAGGAAGAGACGGAGGGTCTGGAACGTCCGCGCGATTCCCTTGCGCGTGATCCGGTGCGGCTCGAGGCCGGTGATGCTCTCGCCTGCGAACACGATGTCGCCGCCCGTAGGCTCGTACACCCCGGTGACGAGGTTGAAGAGCGTCGTCTTGCCTGCGCCGTTCGGGCCGATGACGGAGACGATCTCGCCCTCGTCGACGTGGAGATCGAGACCGGCCACGACCTTCAGCCCACCGAACGCCATCGACACCTTCTGGAGCTCCAGGAGCTTCTCACCGGCCGCCATCAGACGATCTCCACTCGCTTCTCGCCGAGCAGGCCTTGCGGCCGGGCGACCATCGTCGCGACCAGGATGGCGCCGAGCACGATGTAGCGCGCCGACTCGGGGTGGGGAAGCATCACGTTCTCCCAGACGAAGGCCGCGAGGTAGAGCGTCGGCACGAGGACGGCGATGCGCGC
>Ga0207657_10001649_pt1 | contig 24065 bp, 19 predicted proteins | sample KBSC33metaG_FD_184316 | JGI IMG/M metagenome (GOLD analysis project Ga0207657, IMG submission 184316) | Corn rhizosphere microbial communities from Kellogg Biological Station, Michigan, USA - KBS C3-3 metaG (SPAdes) (version 2) | ecosystem: Host-associated > Plants > Roots > Rhizosphere > Soil ... | reverse complement strand
CATGTCGGGATCGTTCCAGCTGCCCGGATGCCCGTACAGCTCGCGCCTGACCACGCTGTCGTAGTTGCTGAGCAGGCGGGTCCAGTACGGACGGATGTCGTCGCTGGTGCGCGACAGGTTACCGAAGTTCTTGCCCCAGGCGCGCACGTCGCCCGAGCCCCAGACGCACAGCGACAGCAGGAAATCGCCATCCGGCTTGTTGCGCTTGAGGGCGGCATTGATCTGGTCGAATTCCGCCTGCACCGCCGGGATGTTGGAACGCGTGACCGATTCCAGGTCCAGTACGGGCGTCAGCGCACGGAACTGGCCCGAGCGGACTTTCGGACTATCTGCGCCGTAGGCACGCACGCCGCAGCCGTCGACCTTGATGAAATCGAAATTCCAGTCCGAAAAGAACAGCTTGATATCCTGGTCGATGTGACCGTACAGGCCGACTTCGCGTTCGAGCACGCTGCCCTTCGGGAGGTTCGGATCGTCGCCGCCATAGGCCTGCGAGCAGGTGTTGCGGCCGAGGTCGGAATAGATGCCGGCCTTCAGGCCCATCGCGTGCAGCTTGTCGGTGAGAGGGCGGAAGCCGCCCTTGGCCGCCGACGGGAACTGGTCGGTGCGGACTTCGAGGCGGCCGTCCGGGATCACGCGGCGCTGCGCCCAGCCGTCGTCGATATTGACGTAGCGGTAGCCCTTGGCGGCCAGGCCGCTGTCGACGAGGCGCTGGGCCGAGCCGAGGATCTTCGCTTCGTCGATGTTCGTGCCGAACGCGTTCCAGCTGCTCCAGCCCATCGGCGGCGTCGATGCGCGGCCCGCGGTATAGGCGCTCCAGCGTGCCGTCGGGGCCAGCGGATCGGTTGCCGCATGCGACATCGCCGTCGCCAGCAGCAGGGGGATCAAGGCCAGGCGCGGCAGCCGGGACAAGGTTCGTTGGTGTTGCATCGCAGTCTCCAATCAGTTGCGTTGTTATTTATGAGTCAGTGTACATCCAGCTGGAACGGCGCCGCCGGCAGGTCGTCGCCGCCGAACAGGTTCACGAACGGCGCATCGGCCCAGGCGTAGCGCACGCGCGTGGCGTCCGGCGTGGCGGCGCCGGGCAGCACGACCGTATCGCCTTTCACGCGCGCGTCGGCGAAGCGGCAGGTCTTGGGCCCGCATACCTCGAAGCCGATGGCGCGGTCGGACGAATACGTCGCCAGGCCGGCGCCCGCATCCTTGTACGCGATGACGATGTCATTGCCGGCCCGGCGCGCGGAGACCGCGGTCGGGCTGCCCGGCGCCGTCTTCTCACCATACGCGACCGCGCGTGCCGCGCGTGCGAGGCGTTCGCCGACGATCGTCTTTTGCGTCGGGTGGATGTCGAAGCGGTCGCCCACGTCCATCGTGACGGCGAGGCCCGCATGGGCGTCATGCGCCACCGCGTCCGCCTGCGCCGCGCGCAGCTCCGCCCAGCCGGAGTCCACCGGCATCTTCGCCGTCGAACCGAACGACGTCAACTGCACGACGAGGAACGGCAGCGCCGGCTGGCCGAACCGCTGGCGCCAGTCGCGCATCAGCATGGGCAGCAGCGCGCGGTATTCGTCCGCCGCGCCGGCATTCGCCTCGCCCTGGTACCAGGCCGCCAGCTTGAACTTGTAGCCGACCAGCGGCGCGATCATGCCGTTGTACAGCGTCGTCAGGCTGGTCGGGACATCCCATGGCGGCGGCGGCACGGACTGGCCTTTCAGCGCGCTGCCGCGCATGACCTTCCACGCGGCCGGCAACGGGATCGCCTGGCCGTCCGTGAGACCGATGTTGCGGAAGGACGGCTGGCCCGTCATCCCGCCGCCCTGCCCGCCGTTCAGCACGCGCACGACGATCACGTTGCTGCCGGGCTTGAACACGCCGGCGGGCACGGTGTAGTCGCGCCACGTCCACGACAGCCCTGCCCCGCCCACGTACACGCCGTTGACCCAGGTGCTGTCCCAGGTATCGACAGGGCCCAGGCGCAGCGCATTCGCGGCCTTCGCCTGCGCTTCCGTCAGCGTGACGGCCGTGCGGTACCAGGTCACGCCATCGAAGTCCTTGAACCCGGCGATGCCGCTGTCCTTCCACGAACCGCTTGGGGTGACGGCCGTCCAGCCGCTGTCGTCGAAGTCCGGCGCGACGTACGCGCGCTGCGCGGCCGTCGCCGCGTCGTGCGCGCGCCACCAGGCCTCGGTGCGCCCATCCTCCGCGCGCATCGCGGCGGCCGGGTCCGCGCCGTATTGCGCGACGGCGTCCACGCGGGAGGCGTAGTCGCCGAAGGTGCGCAGCGATTCGGCGCCGATCCAGCTCTGGATCGTCGTGCCGCCCCAGCTGGCGTTGATGAAGCCGACCGGGATCTTGTACTGCCCCTGCAGCGAGCGGGCCATGTAATAGCAGACGGCGGAGGCGTCGCCCACCGTCTGCGCCGTCACGGGCGTCCACGCGACCGGGCCTTTCAGCTCGTCCTGCGGCGTGGCCGCGCTGTTTTTCTGCACATTCAGGAAGCGCAGGTTGTCATTGGGAGGGCCGTACGTGGGCGCAAGAGCATTGGTCGACGCGCGCTGGAGGAATTCCATGTTCGACTGGCCGGAGCACAGGTAGACGTCGCCGACGAGGATGTCGGCACGGCTGACCGCCTGTGTGTCCGACGTGACCTTCAGCGTGTACGGGCCGCCGGCGGGCTGCGGCGGCAGCTGGATCTTCCACTTGCCGTGCGCGTCCGCGCTGCCGGTCGCCATCTGGCCACCCAGCGTCACGGTCAGCTTGCGGCCGGCGTCGGCCGTGCCCCACACCGTGATGGGCTGGTCGCGCTGCACGACCGCGTGGTCGGAAAAGATGCGGGCCAGGCCGAGTTCGGCCGCCTGGACAGGCTGGCATGCGCAGGCGCACGCGGAGGCCAGTGCCAGCAGGGGCACGGCCAGCCGTGTTGTCTCTTTCATGATTCCTCGTTGGTATCGTTACGGGCGCGTTAATGTTTGCGCACACATTTTAATGTATCCGTAATGTTATACCAACATCGAGGTTGCCGCACCTATTGAAAAATGCCAGTGCATGAGAAATTTTGCGTGAGCTAGCGGCCCTGCACGACCTGCTGCTCGACGACGCCGAACGGTGTGTTGCCGTGATCGTCGCGCGCGCACATGCGCACGCGGTCGCCGAAACGCATGAAGCCTGTCCGCGGTTCGCCCTGGTCGATGATCTCGATGACGCGCCGTTCGGCAATGCACGCCGAGCCCACGGCGCGGTCGGCATTCGACACGGTGCCCGAACCGACGATCGTCCCCGCGCCCAGCCTGCGCGTGCGCGCCGCGTGCGCGACCAGTTCGCCGAAGCCGAAATTCATCTCGCGGCCATTCGGATGCCCGAACCACGCGCCATTCCACTCGACCTGCAGGTCCAGGTGCACGCGGCCGCCGCGCCACGCGTCGCCCAGCTCGTCCGGCGTGACGGCCACGGGCGCGAAGCTCGTCGACGGCTTCGCCTGCAGGAAGCCGAATCCGCTCTTCATCTCGCGCGGGCCCAACGCGCGCAGGCTCCAGTCGTTCAGCTGCACGACGAGGCGCACGGCCGATAAAGCCTGCGCCGGCGTGGCGCCCATCGTCACGCGGTCGACGACGACGCCGAACTCGCCTTCGAAGTCGATGCCGAGCGCCTCGTCGGGCAACGGCACCTCGTCATGCGGGCCGAGGAAATCGTCGGACGCGCCCTGGTACATCACGGGGATCGTGTCGAAGTCGGGGATCGGCGGCGTGTTGAATGCGCGCTCCATCAGGCGGCCGTGGTTCAGGAACGCGGACGCGTCGCACCATTGGAAGGTGCGCGGCAGCGGCGCCATGCAGCGGTACGGCTCGAACGCGAAGCTGTTGGCTGCCTCCCCCTCGTTCAGCATGTCCGACAGCCGCTGCAGGTCCGGCGCGACGCTGTTCCAGCGTTCCAGCGCCATCAACAGGTTGGGCGCGATCGTACCGGCGTCCGCCGCCCGGCGCAGGTCGCGCGACACGACCAGGAGCCGGCCGTCCGGCGTGCCGTCGCGGTAGGTGGCAAGCTTCATCCGATGCTCCTTACTTGCGCGGCAACGCGAGCAGCGCGTCGTCGACGATGGCCACGGCGCGCGTCCAGCCAGCGGAACCCGCGCGTACCTTGTGCGGGAAGCACGAGACATAGAAGCCGTGGCCCGGCAGCGCTTCCAGGTTGTGCAGCTTCTCCAGGTGGCAGTAGCCGATGTCGCGACCGGCCTTGTGGCCTTCCCAGATCAGCGACATGTCGCCCGTCTCGGCGATCTTCTGCGCCGTGTACGAGAACGGCGCATCCCAGCTCCACGCATCGGTGCCGGTCAGGCGCACGCCCCGCTCCAGCAGGTACATCGTCGCCTCGTAGCCCATGCCGCAGCCGGCCGACACGTAGTCGTTGTGGCCGTAACGGCTGCCGGCGCGGGTGTTGACCATGACGATGTCGAGCGGCTGCAGGTCGTGGCCGATGCGCTTCAGTTCCGCCTCGACATCGGCGGCGGTGGCCACGTAGCCATCCGGGAAATGGCGGAAATCCAGCTTTACGCCGGGCTGGAAGCACCATTCCAGCGGCACCTCGTCGATCGTGATCGACTTTTTCTTCTCGCCCGTCCTCGCATCCATTGTCGAGTGGAAGTGGTAAGGCGCGTCCAGGTGCGTGCCGCTGTGCGTCGTCATCGTGACCCATTCCGCGGCGGCCGCTTCGCCGTCCGGATAGTCCGAAGGCTTCGTACCGGGGATCATGGCCATGAATTCGCCCAGCGTTTCCTCGTGGTTCATGTAGGTGATCTTCGGCGCCAGCGGCGGCGGGTCGGACAGGACTTCGTTTTCCAGGTAGATCGACAGGTCGATGAATTGGCGGGTCATGGTGTCTCCTCAAATGGGTGCGGCGAGCGCGATCAGGGTGTCGCGCATGATACGCGCATGTTCTTCCTTGTCGCCACCGGCGATCTCGATCTCGCCGAGGCGCCCCGAGTTCTGCACGACCATGCGGCAGCGCTCCCAGCGCCGCGCCAGGTAGCGGTCCAGCGCCTGGTCGACGCTGCCGGCACGCGACAACTCATCGGCCAGCACGAGCGCATCCTCGATGCCGATGCAGGCGCCCGATGCCATGTGCGGCGTGGTGGCGTGGACGGTGTCGCCGACCAGCACGACGCGGCCCCTGTACCACGGGCTCGGCATCAGGAGGCTTTCCAGCGGGCGGTAGATGATCTGCGAGTCTTCATTCAACTGCTCGCGCACGCGCTGCAGGCGCGGGTCGGGGAACGGCGCGAGCAATGCTTTCAGCCGGTCGAGGAATCCGGCCGGTTCGATGAAGTCATTGGTCGCACGGTCTTCCGTCACGAACAGGTACATCTCGTCCTTCGATACCGGATTCAGGCCCGGCTTGATCTTCGGGCCCAGCCACATCATCGTGCCGTTCACGTCCTTGGGCCGCGGCAGCACGGCGCGCCAGACGCCCTGGCCGCTGTAGCGGGGCTTCGGTGCGTCCGGGAACACGGTCGCGCGCACCTTCGAATACAGGCCGTCGGCGCCGACCACGAGGTCGTAGCGCGACGTGCTGCCGTCGGTGAACGTCACGTCGACGCCGCCGACATCCTGCTCGATGCGCGTGAACGTGCAACCCAGGCGCACGTTCGCGCCGGACCGGCGCGTGGCCTCGGCCAGGATGCGAGCAAGCACCGGCCGCAGGATGGCGCCATTGCCCGGCACGTCCGGGCCGGCCAGGCGCGGGGTCGGCAGCTCGGCCACTATCTGCCCCGTCGGGATGCGGATCTCGACGCCGTCGGACGCCGCGCCCTCGGCCAGGAAGGCATCGATGACGCCCAGTTGCACGAGCGCGCGCATCGAAGCGCCGCCCAGGCTGATGCCGGCACCGTACGAGCGCCAGGCCGGGTCGATCTCGACCAGGTCGACATCGATGTCCCGCCTGCGCAGCTGGATGGCGGCGGCCATGCCGGAAAAGCCGCCGCCGATGATCAGAACCTTGTTGACTGGGGCTGCCATGTCGTGTCTCCCGATACGTCAGTGCCGCTCCGCAGCCCCGGCCGCACCGGGTGGTGGCCCACCCGGTGCCCATTTGTCGCGCTGCTGGAACAGGAACAGCTGCGACGCATCGGCGCTCATCGGCACGGCGCGCGCCGTCCACTGGTCGTCGTGCAGGTCCATGTCGGCGTCGTATTCGACGTGGCAGCCGAGCGGGCTGTTGAAGTACCAGAACCAGTTCGAGCCCATCTTGTGGCGTCCCGGTCCCCAGAACGACTGGTAACCCTTGTTCACGAAGCGCGTGCCGGCCTGCAAGACTTCCGTCGGGCCGCCCATATGGAACGTGAAGTGTTCGCAACCCTGCATGAACGGCGGCGTCTGGATCAGGAACAGCGTGTGATGGTCGTCCGTACCGGTAGGTTTCAGGAACGGTCCCGCGCCCAGCAGGCGGTCGGTGCAGGCGAAGCCGAGACGCTCGACATAGAACGCTTCCGCCTTTGCCGCATCCGGTACGAAGTAGACGACGTGCGACAGGGTGCGCGGCCGGGCCGGCGCGTTCTCGTCGACGGCCGTGTGGTTGACGGGCCGGTTCGGCGCGCCGGGCGCGTTCACGGCTTCCGCGGGCAGGCCGAGCGGACGGCGCACCGTTAGCTGGAAGCCGAGCACGAAGCCCATGTCGTCCACCGTTTCGATGCTGCCGTCGGGCAGCGTGCGCACGTCGCGGTCGCGGCCCAGTTCCGCCGCGATGGCGGACAGCGCCTGCGCGTCCGCCACGCCGTAGACCGTCTTGCGCAGCATGCTCGCGGTGCCGAGACTTGCGGGCAGCGTGGCATCGTCCTTGTGCGCCAGGATGATCGCGGTGCCGTCCAGCGCCTCGAAGCGCCCGTCGCCGACTGCTTCCAGGCCGTAGTCGGTCAGGTATCGTGCGCACGCGGCGACGTCGTCCACGCCGAAGACCAGCGCGTCGGGTCCGATGATGTTCATGTGATTCTCTCTATCGTGTCGTGGTTCGGAGGGCGGTGCGGCCGCCCAGGGTTTCGGCCACCCAGTCGGCGATGTACGCGCCGGCATTGGCCGAGTTGTCGAAGCTGGAATGCTGGACGCCGCCCTCGCGTGCCGTGAACACCTTCAGCTCGCGCTTCGGACTGTTGACCAGCTGTTCGTACGTGCGCTCGGCCCATTGCAGCGGAATCTGGGAATCCTTCTGGCCGTGCGTGACGAGGAACGGCACCCTGATGCGGTCCAGGATGCCATCCAGGTGGACGTTGTCCGCGATGCGCATGAAGTCATCCATATCCTGCGCCCCCCACACCCAGCGCACGTGTTCCCAGTAATGCGGCACGGGGAAGCTGCCCTCCTTCGCCAGGCGCTTCTTCTGCACATCGCGCCAGTCGTGGTTGGCGCCCCACACGACGCCGCAGGCGAAGCGCGGCTCGAACGCGACGGCACGCGGGCAGTAATAGCCGCCCAGCGACACGCCTTCCAGGCCGATGCGCCTCGGATCGACGTCTTCGCGGGTCTCGAGCCAGTCCACCACTTTCGATGCCCAGCGCTCGCTGTCGTGGACGGCGTGCATGCCGTGCAGCCGCAGCGCCTCGCCGGTGCCCGGCTGGTCGATCACGAGCGAGGACACGCCGCGCTTTGCCAGCCAGGCCGGCAGGCCGACGCGGTACTTCATCTCCTTGGTCGAATCGAGGCCGTTGACCTGGACGAGGATCGGTGCCGGACCATCCACGCCTCCGGCCCGCACGTACAGGCCGGAGATATGCGCATCGCCGTACGGGATCTCCACGCGTTCGCAGTTCTCGCCGGACAGCTTCACGCCGCGCGCGAACACCTCGAGGAACCGTCGATACAGTTCGCGGCGGCCCGGCGCGCTATGCGCCTGCAGACGTTCCGCCGTGAGCAGGTAGATCGCGGCGCGGTTGTACTTGTCGCCGGCGGAGATCAAACGGCCGCGTGCTTCGTCCTCCTCGGCCAGGCCGCACAGCCTGTCGGCCATGCGCGACCACGTCTCGCGGAAGGCCTGCGTGCCGGCGGCGTCGGGCTGCCTGGCCGCGTCCTGCAGCGGCGCGCACATTTCCTCGATCTCGCCGATCCGGGCACCCATCTCGATCGCGAGATCGACCGAGAGGTTCCAGACGTAATTAGTGGGAAAATACTTGAACATGCTTGAATCCAGAATCAGAAGTTGTAGCCGACACGCACGCCATAGGTGCGCGGATCGCTGACGAAGAAGCCGCCCGGTACCCGGCTCTCGATCTTGATCGTGTCCTCGATGTTGCGGACATACGCCTGCACGGTCCAGTGCCCGCCGCCGTCCGTCCAGACAACCGACGCGTCCGACTTGTGGGTGGCCGGCTGGCGGTAGCGCACGTTCGCCGCGAGGTCGCTGATCAGATAGGCGCCCATGAAGTGCGTGCCGATCGTCGCCGCCACGTCGCCGCCGCCGGCGACCGCGAAGTGGTGCGTGTACGCGAGGTTCGCGGTGGAGGTCGGCGCGCGGTCCAGGTGCTGGCCCGAGTAGTCGACGGTCGCCGACGGCTTATAGTTCTTGAATTGCGCGTCCGTCAGCGACAACGAACCGCGCACCTCGCCATCGTCGCCCACGCGCATCTTGCCTTCCAGCTCGACGCCGTCGACCTTGGAGTTGGCGGCGTTCACCGTGTACGAATCGCAGGTGCTCGGGTCGTTCGTGCGGCACGACGTCGTCGTCAGCTGCTGGTCCTTGTAATCGTAGTGGAAGACGTTCGCGGACAGCTGCAGCGTGTTGTCGAGGAAGCGGCCCTTGACGCCGGCCTCGTAGGCGCGCAGCGTCTCCGGCTTGTACGAACCCGCAGCCTTGGCGCTGTTGAAGCCACCGGCCTTGTAGCCCGTCGAGACGTTCGCGTAGACCATCACGTTGCGCATCAGGTCATGGTCGAGACCGACCTTCCAGCTCGTGTTGCGGAAGCGCACGTCCGCCGTGTAGGCCTGGTCGCTGGTGGCCGAACCCGGATTGGCCGCGGCGCCGCCCAGCGGGTCGTCGCCCGTCTTGCGGTCGCGGGTGCCGCGCAGGCCCAGCGTCAGGCGCGTGTCGGGGCGCAGATCGTACGTGAGCTGGCCGAACGCCGCGTTGGACTTGTTCGTGATGACGGAATTGAACGGCTGCGTCACCGTGAAGCTGCCGAACGGCGCGGTGATGTAGGTGTTGTACGTCGAGTCGCGGTGGATCGTCTCGTTGAAGTAGTACAGACCGGCGACCCAGCGCAGCGGACCGGTGCCCGTGGAATTGAAGCGCAGCTCGTGCGAGATCGCGCGGCTGTCGCCCGTCAGCGCATTGATGAACGGGAAGCCGAAATAGATGCCGTTGTTGACCTGGTCCAGGTAGAGATTCATGCTGGCCAGCTGGTACGTCATGTCGACGGCACCGACGCGCGTCTTGAACTCGCCGCGGAAGGAATCCGCGCGGTTGTCGCGGTGCGCGTTGGCGTCCTGCTTGAACAGGGCGCTGGCCGTGCGCTGGGTGTCCGAGCCGCGGTCCAGGTAGACCGGATTCTCGATGTTGTTGCCGGTGCCGGGCGGCGAGAACGGCAGGTTCTCGACCAGGGTGCCCGTGAAGAAGTTCGTGTTCGGCACAGGCGACGGCGGCCCGCCCTGGATCTTGCTCGATTCGGCCGTCAGCAGCAGGCTCGTATCGGCGCTGAACTTGCCGAGCAGGTGGATGCGGGCCGACTTGTCGTCCTGGCTCTCCAGCGGCACCTTGTTCGGGCCCGGGTTCAGGTAGGTATCGTGCTTTTGCGCGTTGACGGCGGCGCGCAGGGCCCACATGCCGTTGATCGGCACGTTGATCATGCCGTCGATCCGGCGCGTGTTGTAGTTGCCGATGTCGATGCCGACGCTGCCTTCCAGCTTGTTCGACGGCTTGTTGGTGATCAGGTTGATCGCGCCGGCCGTCGCGTTGCGGCCGTACAGCGTGCCCTGCGGGCCGCGCAGCACTTCGATGCGGTCCAGGTCGAAGAACGCGGCCGTCTGCGCTTCGTAGCGCGGCACGTAGGCGCCGTCGATGTGGAACGCGGCGGACGGGTCGCCCTTTTCCGTCATGTCCAGGCTCGTCACGCCGCGGATCGCCACCTGCAGCATGCCGCTCTCCTTCGAGATCTCGACGTTCGGCAGCATCTCGGCCATCGAGCGGGCGTCGGTCACGCCGGCGGCCTTCAAGTCCTCGCCGGACATCACGGACAGCGCGACCGGGGTCTTGCTCGCCGGCTGCGCGACCTTTTGCGCGGTGATGATCACTTCGGTGATGCCTTTCGATTTCACCGGCGACGCGGCATCGGTTTGAAGGTCATCGGTCTGCGCCAGGGCGGCACTCGCGGCGGACAGGTAACCTGCCGCGAACAGGGATTGCGCGAGGACGGACAGCGTGGGGCTCTTCATGGTGTGTCTCCAATTAATCCGGCAGTTCTGACGGGGCGTTGAAAAACCTACTGCGCGTTGCAGATTTGGCTTGCGACGGTTTTTCAAGGCCCCTTGGGCTGCCGTGGGCTGATGTCATGCAGAAAATGGTATGTGCTTTGGTCCGTTTTCCCAATCCGATAATTTGGATTCGAGCTATCGATGCGGTGGATATCCGGTCCTCGATGCATCGACGCCGTAACGGGATGGTCCCGGCCGTGGGGACGTGCGAAAGCGCCGGGCGCCCGGAAGCGCCCGGTCTGGATCGCCTTGCGGCATGGGATCAGTACGCCGGCAGCGGCACCCAGACGCCGCCTTCGCACGACGACGCCTGCACCGTCTCGATGAACAGGACGCCGCGCAGGCCGTCGGCGATGGTCGGGAACCAGGCCTCGCCCGGATCGGATCCGTCGCGGCGCGCCAGCAGGTGCCGCGCGACTTCGGTGTACAGCGCCGCGAATGCGTCGATATAGCCTTCCGTGTGGCCGCCCGGCACGCGGGTCAGGCGGCGCGCGGCCGGATGGGTGCCGGGGCCGTTCCGTTCGAGGATACGGGTCGGCTCGCCCAGCGGCGTGTACAGCAGCTCGTTCGGCTGCTGCTGGCGCCATTCGATCCCGCCCCGGCTGCCGAACACGCGGATGCGCAAATCGTTCGCATGGCCCGGCGCCACCTGGCTTGCCCACAGCATGCCGCGCGCGCCGCCGGCATAGCGCAGCATCACCTGCACGTCGTCGTCGATGGCGCGGCCGGGGACAAAGGTGTTCAACTGCGCACACAGCGATTCGACCGGCTGACCGACGATCGTGTCGGCCAGATGCCACGCGTGGGAGCCGATGTCGCCGATGGCGCCGCCGCCCGCGCGTGCCGGGTCCGTGCGCCACGCGGCCTGCTTCTGGCCCGTCTGTTCCAGGGGTTCCGCGAGCCAGTCCTGCACATACTCGACCTGCACGACACGGATGTCGCCCAGCCGGCCCTCCTGCACCATCGCGCGGGCCTGGCGCACCATCGGGTACGCGGAATAGTTGTGCGTGACGGCGAAGATCAGGCCACGTTCCGCCGCCAATGCCTGCAGGGCACGGGCATCGTCGCTATTGGTCGTCACCGGCTTGTCGCAGATGACGTGGATGCCCGCTTCCAGGAATGCACGGGCCACCGGCGCATGCATGTGGTTCGGCGTGACGATGCTGACGGCCTCGATGCCGTCCTCGCGCCGTGCCTCTTCCCGCGCCATCTGCGCGTAGTCGGCATGGACGCGGTCCGGATCGAGGCCCAGCGCCGCGCCGGAGCGGCGCGACGTGTCGGCGTTCGACGAGAACGCGCCGGCCACGAGTTCGTACTGGTGGTCGAGCCAGGCCGCGTGGCGGTGCACGGCGCCGATGAACGCGCCCTCGCCGCCGCCGACCATGCCGAGACGGATGCGCCCGGCCATCATCGTGCGCCTCCAGCGATGCCCAGCATACGCGCGTTGCGTTCCGCATCGCTGCTGCTACCGGCAAAATCGTCGAACGCCTTGTCCGTGACGCGGATGATGTGGTCGCGGATGAAGCGCGCGCCCTCTTCCGCACCCTGTTCCGGATGCTTCAGGCAGCATTCCCACTCCAGCACGGCCCAGCCAGGGAAGTCGTACTGCGCCAGCTTGCTGAAGATGGCCTTGAAATCGACCTGGCCATCACCCAGCGAGCGGAAGCGGCCGGCGCGGTCGGCCCACGGCTGGTAACCGGAGTAGACGCCCTGGCGCGCATCCGGACGGAACTCGGCATCCTTCACGTGCACGACCTTGATGCGGTCGTGGTAGCGGTCGATGAAGCCCAGGTAGTCCAGCTGCTGCAGCAGGAAGTGCGACGGGTCGTAGGCGATGTTCAGGCGCGGGTGATTGTCCACGCGTTCCAACAGCATCTCGAACGTGGCGCCGTCGAACAGGTCTTCGCCCGGATGAAGTTCGAACGCGAGGTCGACGCCGGCGTCGTCGTAGGCGTCGAGGATCGGGCGCCAGCGGCGCGCCAGTTCGTCGAACGCCGTCTCGATCAGGCCCGCGGGCCGCTGCGGCCACGGGTACACGAACGGCCAGGCCAGCGCGCCGGAAAAGCTGATCGACGCCGTCAGGCCGAGGTTCGCGGATGCCTTTGCCGCCAGCAGCATCTGCTCCGCGGCCCAGCGCTGGCGCGCGGCCGGGTTGCCGCGCAGGTCCGCCGGCGCGAAGCCGTCGAACGCGTCGTCGTACGCCGGGTGCACGGCGACCAGCTGGCCCTGCAAATGCGTGCTCAGCTCCGTGATCGCGACGCCGCTTTCGGCCGCGATGCCGGCGATCTCGTCGCAGTAGGTCTTGCTCTCGGCCGCGCGGGCCAGGTCGAACAGGCGGCGGTCGTTCGACGGCACCTGCACGCCCTTGTAACCGAGGCTGCCCGCCCAGCGCGTGATCGCCTTCCAGTCATTGAACGGCGCGGTATCGCCGGCAAACTGCGCGAGGAAGATGGCGGGACCCTTGATCGTCGTGGCCATGATGCCTCCTATGCGACCGAGAGTTCGGTCGTGCAGGACGTCACCGGACTCCATGGCAGGTACGAGATGCGCAGCTGCACGGCGGCCGTGACGGTATGCTGGCCCGGTGCGAGGCCGCCGGGGCGGCGCACGGAGACGTCGGCCACTTCGCCGAATTCCCAGCGCTCGTCGTAAGTCGTTTCCAGCTGGTCCAGCGTCCACGTCTTGCCGCGCACCGTGAAGCGCACGTCTGCGCGCGGGACCTTCTCGCCGTCGACCGTCAGCGCGATGTCTTCCACGGCCGACAGCACCTGGCCGCGGTAGTAAGGCAGGCGCACGCCGACGCGCCAGCCGGCGTCCCCGTCGTTGCGCAGCGAATCGGGATAGATGATGTGTTTGTCGTACATGTTGCGCTCCTCCTAAATCTGTTGACCCGCCATTTCGCCCAACAGGCGCTTGAACATCTCTTGCTGGCGGCGCACCTGCTCGCGCCCATCCACCTCGAACGCGTCCTCGATGTGACGCTGGCCCTCGTATTCGCTGGACAGGTGACCGTCATAGCCCCCCTCGATCAGCACGGGGATGATCTCGTCGTACGGGATCGCCGGCTCCTTGCCCGTCTCGTCGATCTCGTAGAACTTGGCGTGGATGTGGAAGATCCACGGCATGAATTCCAGCATGCGGCGCGGGTTGCTCCAGATGTTGTGGCGCAGCGTCTCGGCCATCTGCAGGTCGACCGGGTTGCCGCCCAGCTTGCGCACGTCCATGATCACATAGTCCGGCAGCACGCGCGCCTCGTGCGCCTGCAGGATGAATTCGACGATCTTCGGGGTCGCGCCCATGCGCAGGAAGCGGTCGCGAAAGACCGGCGGATAGTGTTTGATGTACATGCCCATGTCCGGCACATAGCCCACGTGGTTCGAACCGGTGGCACGCGTGATCTCGGTGTAGCGCAGGATCCACGGGTGGTCGAAGTGGAACGGCGAGTGCACTTCGATGCCCATGCGGATGTCGAGCTTTTCCGCCAGGGGCACGCAGGCGACGACGACTTCCGGCGGCGTGTTCACGATGATGCGCACCGTCGGGCAGCCGATGCGCCTGGCGAAGTGCAGGTCGCGCTCCAGTGACGCGACCATCTCGTCGAAGTTCAGGCGGCGGTCCTTGTACAGCTTGATGTCCATGAACATGTCGTGGCACTGGGCGTATGCGCCGTGGCGGTCGAGCGAGGCGAACCAGCCGGCGATCTGCTCGTCGGGGACGTTCGGAAAGCCGGTGAAGGATTGTTCGCTGACGACTTCGATGCCGCGCGCGCCGAGGCCGGCGGCGTGGGCGATGCAGTCGTCGAGGGACATCTTGCGCAGGAAGGTCTCGTACTGGTAGCTGTACAGCGAGACGCCTCGCTTGATGCGATGCTGGATGGTCATGAATACCTCGGTGGCTGGCAAAAAAAGAAAAAGATTCAGATACCCGGCTGCGGGCGGGCGGCGCGTACCGCCCGGTAATGCAGCAGGCAGGCCCCGACGGCGCAGGCCGCCGCGATCAGGCCGAACGCCAGGAAGGCGCCCTGCAGGTTGCCGACGGCGCCGCGCATCACGTTGACGACGGCCGGCGACAGGAATTGCGCGACGAAGAACGAGCTCGCCCACCATCCCATGCCGCGGCCGCGGTGCTCGAACGAGAATTTGCTCTGTGCCCAGGCGATCAGCGCCGGCACGATCAGGCCATTGGCCAGTTGCTGGACGAAGGCGAACGCCAGTGCCACTTTGTAGTCCGGCGCGAGGCCGATGCCCGAGAGGCCGATCGCGTAGCCGAGGAACACGAGGAAGATCTGCGTGCCGGCGCCGAAGCGCGTCGTCATCTTGAACAGGATCGCGCCCAGCGGCACGCCGATGCTCGGCAGCGCCATCGACAGGCCGATCGACTTGGGATCGCCGACGCCGAGGTCCTTCAGCAGCACGGAAAAGTTGATGACCTGGACATAGTAGATCGTGGACAGCAGCACGGTGACGCCGGCGACCATGAAAGCGATGGCGTACGGGAATGGGGTGGCCGCGGCTTGCGCGCTTACCTGCCTGCGGCGCGGCTCCGGTTCGAACAGGAAGGCGAGGCTGGCGAGCAGGATCGGGATCGCGATGCCGTACACGAGGAACGGGTATTGCCAGCCCTGCGCCGCGAGGAAGCCGGAGCTCGCGATCGTGACCGTGCCGAGCACCGAGCCGACGACGCCCTGGATCATCAGCCAGCGGTGGCGCGCCTTTTCTTCGAAATAGTCGGCCAGCAGCGTGTTCACGACCGTCAGCACGCCTGCCTCGCCGAAGCCGATCACGAAGCGGCCCGCGACGACGGCCCAGAAGTTATCGATGAAGAACGGCACCAGGCCGCCGGCGCCGTAGAAGGCCATGGACCACAGCAGCAGCGGGCGGCGGCCGAAACGGTCCGCGATGACGCCCGCGCCGGGCGCGAACAGGGCGATGCAGGCACTGGGCGCGGTGATCAGCAGGGGCACCATCAGCCCGGCGTTCGGCACGTCGCGGAAGTGGCCCAGCAGCGTGGGCAGCGTGGGCGCCAGCGCGATGATCGCCATCACGGGCAGGAAGCCGGAGATCACGAGGATCCAGCCCTGGCGCCAGTCGGCCTGGCGTGGTTGGGAACCGGCCGCGGGCGACCGTTGGGGGTTGCTTTGCATCGCGTGTCTCCTTGTCGTTGGCTGCGGATTGTCGACCGCATCCTGTCTTGCGCAGGAAATAGAACCAGAATTATGATATCGACTTCTTTTCGTTTCCCCAAGCGAAAAATCGCGGGTGTTGGGCGATTGTTTGGATAGCAGCTATCGACCCCGTGGATACGCGACGGCCTAGGCCCGCATCGCCTTGACGAGACGGCCGGCACCCAGCGCGCCCAAGCCCAGGAGGCCGAGCAGCAGCGGCAGCACATGCACGTAGGCGCGCTGGTATCCCCCGGCGGCCGTGGCATCCAGGCCGTGGAAGAATACGAGTCCGGCCAGCGCCACGCCGAATGCGGCCGCCACCTGTTGCACGGTCGTCAACAGCCCTGCCGCGACGCCGGCCGATGCGACCGGAACGTCGCGCAGGGTGGCATACGACAGTTGCGGCCCGCACAGGCCCAGGCCGATGCCCATGCCGTACTGCGCGGCCAACAGCAGTGGCCAGGATAATTCGCCATCCAGCGCGAACGCGCACAGGACGAGGCTCGCAGCTGACACGCCGATCCCGGCCAGCAGCGTGCGCACGCCGATGCGCCGGTTAAGCCGCGGCCCCAGCAGCGTGATGCCGGTCATCGCCCCGAACGCGATCGGGGCGCAGGCATACGCCATCTGCGACGCCGTCAATCCCCTGCCCGTCTGCAGCGCGAACGTCATCACGAGCAAATAGCCCGGCATGATCGGATTCACGCACAGGGTGCACAGCAGTCCCAGGCCCGTTTTGCGCAGCCGGAACAGCGCCGGGTCGACGAGCGCATCGCCGTGGCGGGCCTGGCGGTTCAGCAGATGGCGCCACGTGATCCAGCCCAGCGGCACGGCAGCGGCCAGCATCAGGACCAACCCCGGCGGCCAGCCCCGCGCCGGCCCTTCGATCAGGGGCGTCAGCAGCGCGAACAGCACGACGACGGATAAAAAAGCGCCGCGCAGGTCGACGGCGACCGGATGCACGCCGCGGCCCGGCGGCAACAGCAACGCGCCGGCCGCGAGGCTGACGAGGCCCAGCGGCAGGTTGATGAGGAACGTGAGGCGCCAGCCGAGACCCAGCCAGTCGGCGTCGATCAGCAGGCCGCCGACGATGGGCCCCAGCGCGGCCGAGAAGCCGCCCAGGAAGCCGAACACGGTGTAGACCTTGTAGCGTTCCTCGGGCGGGTACATCACCTGCACGAGGGCCATCACTTGCGGCACCATCAGCGCGGCGCTGGCACCCTGCAACAGCCGCGCGACCTGCAGGCTCAGGGTATCGGGCGCGAGGCCGCACGCGACGGACGTCGTCGTGAACGCGGCGATTCCCGCGAGGAACATGCGGCGGTAGCCGTGGCTGTCGCCGAGTCGGCCACCGACGATCAACAGCACCGCGAACGCCGTCGCATAGCCGGCCACGATCCATTCCAGCGCCGCCTTGGGCGCGTGCAAGGTGGCGCCGATCGAGGGGACGGCGACGTTGACGATGGTCGTGTCGAGCAGGTCGATCACGAATGCGAGGGCGACGGCGATCAGCGCCAGCGTGCGGCGGCGGTGGCTGTAGTTTGCTGCGGCATGGTGTGCGCTGCCCTCCGCGCTGGAAACGGCTTCGGTCATGGTGGAACTCTGAAAAAGATTAAACGTCGCGGGCGACGTCGACGAACAGATCGCGCAGCCAGCGGATGGCCGGATCGTTGTTGCGGTGGCGGTGCCATTGCAGCGACTGCACGAGGCGCGGGATGCGCGGCGGCGGTTCCCATACCCGGATCGGCAGCGCTTGCCGGGCATGCAACGCGATGCGGCGGTGCACGGTGGCGATGCGGTCGGTGCCGACGACGAGCGACGGCAGCCCCGTCATCGTCGGCGCCGTGACCTCCACGCGGCGCTTGACGTCGTAGCTCTCGATGAACCAGCCGTCCAGCGTGGGCAGCGGATTGGCGCTGGCAAACGTGGGGATCACGTGGCCGCACGACAGGTAGTCGTCGAACGTCAGCTTGTCCTGGATGCGGCTGTGGCCTTCCCACGTCACGCACAGGTAATCCTCCTCGAACAGCACGGCGGACGGATGTTCCTTCGCGAGGTATTGCGACGGGATCACGAGGAAGTCGGCATCGCCCTGCTCCAGCACGTCGGCCGGCTGGCGGTCGTACTGGTGGCGCAGGCTCACGCGCACGCCCGGCGCCTGGCGGTACAGCGTCTCCAGCAGCGGCGGCACCAGCACGGCCATGGTGTAATCCGACACGAGAATCGTGAACGTGCGCGTCTCCGTGGCCGGATCGAACTGCGGTTGCGTGGCGATGGTGCTGTCGATGCGCATGAGGACTTCGCGCACCGGCTCGACCAGCTCCTTCGCGCGCAGCGTCAGCACGAGCTGGCGCCCGGAACTGACGAGCAGCTCGTCGTTGAAGTAGTCGCGCAGGCGCGCGAGCGCGCTGCTCGTCGCCGACTGGCTCAGGTAGATCTTTTCCGCCGCGCGGCTGATGTTGCACTCGGTGAGGAGCGCATTCAGCACGACGAGCAGGTTCAGGTCCAGTTTATTGAATCGCATCGCGCACCGCCACTCTCGTTACGCCAGGCCCAGCCCGCGCCGGGTCAGGGCCAGCGATTCGGCCTCAATCAAGCTCGGGAAGTATTCCAGGCCGACGGCGCCGTCGTAGCCCTTCGAGCGCAGCACGTCCATCACGGCCGGCCAGGCGATCGTGCCCGTGCCCGGCTCGTGGCGGCCCGGCGTGTCGGCCACCTGCACGTGCGCGACGTAGCGCATGCGCTCACCGATCGCGGCCGCCAGGTCCTCGTTCGTCTGCGCCGCGTGATAGACGTCGGCCAGCAGGCGCAGGCCGGGGCTGTCCACGGCGGCGACGATGTCGAGGCCGCGGCCGATGGTATCCACGAACATGCGCTGCCCGTTCAGCAGCATGTAGACAGGCTCCAGCCACAGCACGGTGCCCGCTTCGTGGGCCATGTCCGCCGCACGGCGCAGTATGGACACGGCCGCGTCGAACTGCTCCGGCTCCGGAACGTCCGTGTGCGTGAAACCGGACGCCACGACCATGCCGGCGCCGGGGAAGCGCTGCGCGACGGGAATCGCATCGGCCACGGCCGCCAGCACCTTGTCATGGTCCGCCGGGTCGACGAGGCTGCAGCGGGGCTCGACACAAAAACTCACGAGACGCACGCCCGTCTCGTCGAGCGCGCGTTCGATCGCATCCAGGTCCTTCTCGCGCCACAAGTGGAATTCCACGCCCGGCACGCCGGCCGCGTGCGCGGCGCGGATGCGCGATGCGAGGTCGTCGTTCCCCTTCGTGAACATCCATTCGATACAGGCTGCAAATTTCATATCAATCTTTCGTAAGAGTTAATGCGGCCAGCACGGCGGCGGCGCACAGGCAGACGGCACCGACGACGGCGACGCTGGCCAGGAACGTCCCGGCCGCGCCCTGGATCAGCGTCAGCAGCGGCGCACTGAGGAATTGGCCGAGGAAGAACGAACCGCCCCACAGGCCCATGCCGCGCCCGCGGTGTTCGAAGCGGTAGTGCGTGAGCGCCCAGGCGATCAGCGCCGGCAGCAGCAGGCCGCCGCCCACCTGGCCCAGCGCGTCGAGCGGCAGGCCGACGGTCGCATCCGGTGCCCATGCCACGCCGACGTAGCACGCGCCGTACAAGGCCATGCTCGCCGCCAGGCGCAGCGTCACGGAGACGCCGCCGAGGCGCTTGAACAGATAGCCGCCCAGCACCGTACCCAGGCTGGCGATCGTCACCAGGACGCTGATGCGCTCCGGCGACGCGACGCCCATGTCGCCGAAGATGCGCCCGTGCTGCACGGCCTGCACGAAGAACACCATCGAGAACAGCACGGTGACGCCGCAGACGAATAGCGTGGAACGCCAGGGGAACGCGGCGGCGGTGGTGCCCTGCGTGGACGCGGCATGATCGCGCTCCGGCTCCCAGCACGCGAACCACGCGAGTGCGAACACGGCCAGCCCCACGAGGTACAGCAGGAATGGATAGCGCCAGTGCACGCCCGCCAGCAGGCCGCCCGACAGCAGGATCGCCGACCCGATCAGCGGCGACAGCATGTTCTGGTAGCCGAGCCACTTCTCGCGCTGCGCGCCCTCGAAGTAGTCGCCCATCAGCGCATTGCCGACCGTGAGGATCGCGGCTTCCGCCACGCCGACGATGACGCGGCTGGCGACGATCAAGAGCAGGCTGTCGAACAGCAGCGGCGCGAGGCCCAGCAGCGAGAACGCGAGCAGCGCCACGAGCAGCAGGTTGCGGCGGCCGAAGCGGTCCGCCAGCATGCCCGTGAAGCCCGACGTCAGCGCCACGCACAGCGAGGGCACCGTGATGATCATCGGGACGAGCAGCTGGAAATGCGGCACGTTCGAGAATTGCTGGAACAGTTGCGGCAGGCCGGGCACGAGCGCGGACAATGCCAGCGACGGCATGTTCACGATGGCCATCAGCGCGATGCCCTGCGCCAGGCCGCCGTGGCGGCGCGGCGTGGCGGCCGCCAGCGCCGGCGCGACGGGCGAAGACAGTTGGGTCGGACTCACGGCGATCCTTTCGAGCGGGTCAGTCGGCGCTGCGGTCCAGCACGTGCTGCCGGTACCAGCTGTTGAGCATCATCCCCGTCGCGATCGGCGCCGGCCCCTTGTCGCTTTCGACGATGATCCAGCCGGCGTAGCCCAGTTCGCGCATGGCGGCCAGCAGCGCCGGGAAATCAACGAGGCCGGTGCCCATCTCGCCGAACCAGCGCTGGACCTGGCGCTCGCCACCGGCCGCGATCAGCGCGCGCTCGGCGTTCTGCAGCTTGTACTCATCCAGCGTGTCGACGGCCAGCGCGTCCTTGAACTGGAAGTGCCAGACGCGCTCGTGGAAACGGCGGTACAGGGCGACGACGTCGTGGCCGGCGATCGTCAGCTCGGCCGTGTCGAAGCACAGGCCGACGTTGTCTTCGTCGCACAGGGACATCAGCCGCTCCAGCTCCTCGGCCGTGCGCAGCGCGGACAACGCGTCCACGTGCAGCACCGTCCTGAGGCCCAGTGCCGCCGTCATCGCGCCGACCGCGTTCCAGCAATCGGCGGCCGCGGCGATGCGTTCCGGCGTGAGGCCGCCCTCCTTCCACCACGACGGGAACGGCCGCACGACGAGGCAATCGCCATTCAATTCAGACAGCAGCTCCGCGTGGATGCGAGCCTGCGCGAGGATGCGCGGGTGGTCGGCCGGCTGGGTGCTCATCAGGCCGAAGTGCAATTCTTCGAAACTCATCACGGTCGGGTCGAAGAACGTGCTGGCCACGCGATGGATGCCCCAGTCCTTCAGCTTCAGGCGGAAATGCTGGCTTGATCCGAAGTTGATCGCGATGTTTTCCGGCCGGCCGATCGGGTCCCAGCGGCCGCTGCCCGCATTGAGCTCCACGGCGTCGAAGCCGCAGGCCGCCGTCACCTTGAAGGCACGTTCGATTTCTTCCAGGCGCGCGAAACTCGTGAAGCCGGCCTTCCACTGGTTCAGGGCATAGCCCCATTTGATCTGTTTGTGCATGGTAGTCATCCTGTTCAGGCGTAGATTTTCTTGAGGACGTGCTGGATGTACCACGCGGACAACGCGGTGCTTTCCGGGTAGTTGCCGCCGCCGACGTCGGCCTTGTCGTGCTCCACACCCACCCAGCCTTCGTAGCCGCGGTCCTTCATCGCGGCCATCAGCGCGGGGAAGTCGACGAGGCCGCCCGGCACGCCCATCTCATGGAACCAGCGCGGGGTCGTCGGCGCCATCACCTCGGCATCGGGCTTGCGGCGGTAGTCGCCCGTCAGGTCGACGTGCAGGGTGTCCTTCATGTGGAAGCCGCCGCAACGGTCGGCCAGCTTCAAATACAGGTCGACGGGGTCGACGCCGGCGATCACGTGCTGCGCCGTGTCGCAATAGAAGAACACATAGCGCGGATCGGTCCACTCATAGAACTTGCGCAGTTGTTCCGCCGTACGGATCCCGCAGAAGAACTCGTGGTGGCAACACGTCTTGACGCCGTATTTCTGCGTCATTTCGCCCACGCGGTTCCACAGCTCGGCACAGGCGCGGATCTTGTCGTCCGTGACCGGCTCGACGTCGTAGTACAGCCCCGCCGGCATCACGATGAAGTTTTCCACGCCCAGGCCCTGGCTGGAGCGCATGATGTATTCGGCGTAGTTGACGATGTGGTCGTGCGTGGCGCGCACGTGCGGCGCGCTCTGGCGCTCGTCGTACATCACGGCGTGGAACAGGCTCAGCACGCGGTCGATGCCGCGCGACTGCATGAAGGCGCGCGCGTTTTCCAGGCTGCCGAACAGTTCGCGCAGCGGGCCGAGGTGGAAGTCGAACGTCTCGATCGCCTCGAAGCCGAGCGCCGCGACCTGTTTCAGGAAGTCGTCGAAGCGCTGCACGGAGGTGTATTGCGACAGCTGGCCCTGCGGCGTGTCGATGCGCCAGTGGTCCATGTAAGCCCAGCGGAGTTTGTTGGTCTGTTTATTTGTAATCATAATTCTGGTTATATTCGAGTGTAAAAAGACGGCGGCAAAACCGTCCGTCGTTCAGCGTTCCGGCACGAACAGCAGGTAGGCCAGCATCATGTCGCTCAGGTCTTCCAGCAGTTCTTCCCAGCCGCGCGCTTCGCCCTTGCCGCCGAAGCTGTCCAGGCCGAGGAAACGGGCCTGGGTCGCATAGATCAGCAGCATGCTCGCCTCGATCGCGCGCGCCGGGTTCGGATGGCGGATCTCGGCGCTGCACGCTTCCACGAGGCGGCTGAACTTGGCGTGGTTCTCGTGCGCGGATTTCTTCCCGGCCGCGCCGATGACGTCATCGACGGCGCCGCGCAGCATGAACGAGCGCAGCACGCTGGCGTTCTCTTTCAGGAGGTTGCCGAGGCCCGCCACGACGGCCGGCACGACCTGCGCGAGACCGTGCGCCTGCGCCGCGATGCGCTGCGCTTCCTCCGTGAACGCCACGTCCAGGCGCTCGAAGAAGCGCACCTGAACGGCGCGCAGCAGCTCGTCCTTGCCGGTCACGCGGCCGTACAGCGCGCCGGTCGAGACGCCGGCCAGCTGGCAGATCTCGGCCAGCGTGATCTGGTCGTAGGACCGTTCGCGCAGCAGGTCGATGGTCGCCTCGATGATGCGTTCGAACGATTGCCGGCTGCGGCCCTGCTTGGGCGCCCGGGCGTGGGCGGTTGCGCTCTCCATGGATGTCGTCGTCGTGGTCAGTGGTAATAAAGGCGGATTCTAGCCGAAAGGTGGGCCAGCCCGGTACACGCGGGCATCATAGCGCCCCCGCCTTCAGCTGCGCGACGGCATAGTCGGCCGCGCGCGCCGTCAGCGCCATGTACGTCAGCGACGGGTTCACCGTGCCGGACGACGCCATCGCGGCGCCGTCCGTGACGAACAGGTTGGGCACGCCGTGCACCTGGTTGTGCGCGTTCAGCACGGATTCCGCCGGGTCGTGGCCCATGCGCGCGCCGCCCATCTCGTGGATGGAGACGCCGGGAATGGCCCGCACGGGAATCGTCACGACGTGCTTCGCGCCGGCCGCGACGAGCATCTGCTCCGCCTGTTTCGCCGCGTCGAGCTTCATCCGGCGTTCGTTCTCGCCGTAGGCGACGTCGAAGCTCAGCTGCGGCAGGCCGAAGCCGCCCCGCTTGTTTTCGTTCAGCGTGACGCGGTTGTCCTTCTGCGGCAGCTGTTCGCAGAATGCGCCGAGGAAGGCGATCCACTTGCCGGGCCGCGCGATCTGGTGCTTCATCTCGGCGCCAAAGCCGTCCGTCTGCGCCGCCGTATTCGTCCAGTCGTCGCGCATGGCACCGCCCTGGTAGCCGTAGCCGCGCGTGAAGTCGGCGTCCGCATCCTGGCGGCCGACGTTGCGAAAGCGCGGCACGAGGATGCCGGTCGGGCGGCGGCCGCTGTAGTTGCGGTCGTCGAAGCCGGGAATCTCGGCGAACGCGCCCACGCCGGCATGGTCGACGAGGTAGCGGCCCAGCACGTCGCTGTGGTTGCCGATGCCGTTCGGGTGTGCCGCGCTCTTCGATTGCAGCAGGATCTGCAGGGTGCCGTACGTCGACGCATTCAGGAAGATCACCTTCGCGCCAAAGCGCAGGCGTTCCCCTGACTTCGCGTCGATCACGCGCACGCCGGTCGCCTTCTTCGTGGCCGGATCGACGTCGATCGCTTCCACGACGCTGTCCGTGCGGATCGTCAGGAGACCCGTCTTCTGCGCAGCCGGCAAGGTGGAGCTGAGCGAGCTGAAATACGCGCCGAACGAGCAGCCGCGGTTACAGATGGCGCGCCGCTGGCACGGGCCGCGGCCGTCCAGCGCTTCCGTCAGGTTGGCGACGCGGCCGATCGTCACGCGCCGGTCCTGCCACTTCGCCTCGACGGTGCGCTTGAGGTGCTTTTCCAGCGCCGTCATCTCGAACGGCGGCAGGTAATGCCCGTCCGGGAAGTTGTCCAGCCCTTCCG
>Ga0207657_10001646_pt1 | contig 24080 bp, 16 predicted proteins | sample KBSC33metaG_FD_184316 | JGI IMG/M metagenome (GOLD analysis project Ga0207657, IMG submission 184316) | Corn rhizosphere microbial communities from Kellogg Biological Station, Michigan, USA - KBS C3-3 metaG (SPAdes) (version 2) | ecosystem: Host-associated > Plants > Roots > Rhizosphere > Soil ... | reverse complement strand
CGCATTAGGCTATGCGGTCACCCAGGCGACGATCTCTCGGGACCTGGAGCAGATCGGGGCAGTAAAGGTGCGGCGCGAGGGCCAACTCGGCTACGCGCTGCCGCAACAGGTCAGGACGCCATCCACGCCGCCCCTCGATGCCGTTCTGCGGCAGTGGGTCAGCACCATCGACGTCGCAATGAACCTGGTCGTGATCAAGACTCCGCCCGGGTCAGCCCATTTGATCGGGGTCGCGCTCGACCAGTCGGAAATACCGGCAGTGGTCGGGACCATCTGCGGTGACGATACGATTTTCGTCGCTTGCCGCACTCTCGCCGATGCGCAGGAGTTGGCTTCGGGATTCCGGTCGGCCACGGGCCTGGGCCTGCAATAATCCTTCAGTCGCGCTTCGGCGGGTTCTCAACCGACCGCGGTTTCTTGAGGAGCGCGGCGCGGTAGTCGCCCACCAACTTGTGACAGATCTTCAGGCTCTCGCTGAGTTGCGAGAGGGTCTCGGCAGGAGGCTCTTCGGTCGGCTGGTCTGGATCGGTCAACGTCTTGGCACGCTCTGAGGTGATGGCAGTTCAATGCTCCTTCACTTGTCGAGTTGCACGGCTCGGCGCGGTCGACACACGCTTCAATCCTAACGGCATCATGTCCCGGCGACGCGACCGCGGCAGAGATGCTCGATTGCGCCCTCCAGAGCCTCCGGAGTGAACGGCTTCTGCAGGATGTCGACATGCTCCGGCCGGTCCCGGATTGCCTCCGCCTCCGCATAGCCGGTCACGATCAGTGCAGGGACCTCGGGGCAGATATCCTGGGCCGCGCGCAACAGGTCGGTCCCGGACAGATGCGGCATAGCATAGTCGGTGATCAGCAGGTCGAACCCGCAATCCTCGCGCAGGACCCGAAGCGCATCCGTGCCGTCCGCGGCCTCGACGACCGTGTGGCCGAAGTCCCCGAGGACGGCCGCGGTCGTACTTCTGACATGGGCGTGATCGTCGACCAGGAGGATACTGAGCTTGCGGCTGGTCCGCCGCCGCTTTTTCGCAGGAACGGCGGGCTTCTCTCTCGCAGCGCCTTCGGGCGCGCGGGGAAGCCACAATTCTGCAGTCGTCCCGCTACCAAGCGCGCTCTCGATTCGGAATGCGCCGTTCGACTGCCGTGCAAAGCCGTAGACCATGCTGAGCCCCAGGCCGCTGCCCTTGCCGACCGCCTTCGTGGTGAAGAATGGGTCCATGACCTTCTCCAGGTCCGCAGGAGCAATCCCACTGCCGGTGTCGGTGATTGCGATCCGCACGTAATCGCCGGGATCGAGGCTCGATTCGTCGCCGGCGACCGCTTGGCGGTTCTGGGCAGCGATCATGATCGTGCCCCCGTCCGGCATCGCGTCGCGGGCGTTGATAACGAGATTGACGATCGCGAGCTCGAGCTGGGCCCGGTCAGCGTGCACGTCCCACGCGGAGTCCTCGATGCGCCAGTCGATATGGACCAGGCCGCCGAGCGTGTGGGTGAGGAGGTCGGACACGGTCTGGCGAAGGGATTGCAGATCGATCGACCGGGGCTCGAGAGTCTGGCGCCTGGCGAACGCGAGAAGCCGCCGAACCAGTTCGGTGCCCTGTTCGGCCGCGCGCTTGGTCATTCCCAGAATTCGCTGCTGCTCGCCCTCGAGATTCGCTTTCCTTTCCAGCAGGCTTAGGCCGCCGATTACAGCCGCAAGAAGGTTGTTGAAATCGTGGGCGATTCCGCCGGTCAACTTTCCGATCGCGTCCATCTTCTGCGCCTGGACCAACTGCGTCTCGAGCGACCGCTGCTCGGAAATATCGGTGAGAGTGCCGGCAAATTCGACCGGGCTGCCATCGGCATCCTTCAGGAGCACGGCCTGGTCGAGGAAATGTTTGTAGCTGCCGTCCGCGCAGCACCATCGATATTCCACCGACGATCGGCCGCTCTTCCGGCGTGCCTCCATCGCCGCGATCACCCGGTCTCGATCCTCTGGGTGAAGCCGGTCCACCCAGATATTCGGGTCGCGAAGCACCTGGTCATGACTGAACCCCGTCACCGCCTGAAGGTCGCCGCTGACGTAATTGGGCCGGCGGGGGTGGGCGTCGAAGCGTTCCAGGTACAGGACCATCGGCAGTGACTGGATGATCGCCGCCTGGCGTTGTTCGGAACGCCGAAGTTCCTGCTCGGCGCGCAGCCTCTCCGAATTGGCCCGCAGGGTTGCGTCGAGCAATGCCTGCTCGTGGCGCGCCTTCGATTCGACTTCCTTGGTTTTCTCGAACAGGTCGACGAAGACCGCGACTTTGGAGCGCAGGATCACCGGGTCGACCGGTTTGAAGACATAGTCCACCGCGCCCATCGAATAGCCGCGCATCAAATGCTCGGCCTCCTTGTTCACCGCCGACAGGAAAACGATCGGGATACTCTTGGTCTGCTCGCGGCCGCGGATGATCTGGGCGGTCTCATAGCCATCCATCCCCGGCATGTAGACGTCGAGGAGGATGACCGCGAACTCGCCCTTCAGGAGGTGCCGGAGCGCCTCCTCGCCCGAGCGCGCGAGGACGACTTCGCCCAGGTCTTCCAGGACCGTCTTGAGCGCGAGCAGGTTGCGCTCGTCATCATCGACGAGAAGGACTCGCGCCCGTTCCGGCTGGTCGGGCGCAATCTCCGGCTCCTCCGGTTCGTCCGGGTGCACGACGGGCATATCGGCCGGCTTGTTCATCACCTACTCCGCGGCCACCCTCGGGACCGGGGGAGCGGATTGCACTGCGGCTTCCCTCGCGCGGGCCACCCAGACTCGAACCAGCGCCAGCAGCAACTCGATATCGACCGGCTTGGCGATGTAATCGGAGGCCCCGGCATCGAGGCATTTCTGCCGGTCGCCCTTCATTGCCTTGGCCGTGACGGCGATCAGGGGAATGTCCGCGAGTTCCGGTCGCTGCCGGATCTGTTTCATCGTCTCGTACCCGTCCATTTCCGGCATCATGATGTCGATCAGCGCGACATCGACGCCGGGCGTTTGCTCAAGAATGACGATCCCGTCCTTGCCCCTCTCGGCGTGGAGGACTTCCACGTCATGGCTCTCAAGAACGCTTGTGAGGGAAAAGATGTTGCGAATGTCGTCATCGACGATGAGCACCTTGGCGCCGGCGAGTTCGGTGAGGCGATGGCCCGCCGCGGATGTCCCGGCCTTCTTGCGCCTGCGTGGCTTCTGGTCGCCGCCCTGGGCTTTGAGCGATTTGAATAGCTTGACGAGATCGGTCCGCTCGACAGGCTTTTCGGTCACGCCCGCGGCGCCCATTCCGATAACGGAGCGACTGCGGTCGACCCCGGAAATGACATGAATGGGAATATGCGAAGTGTCCGGGTCGTGCTTCAGGAGGTCGAGAAGCACGAAGCCGTCGATGTCGACGAGACCGAGGTCCAGCGTGATTGCATTGGGCTGGAGCTTTCTCGCCATCGCCAGCGTGCCGGCCCCGGCGGTGGAAACGACTGCCTTGATCCCGGCATCGTGCGCGGCGTCGAGCAGGATCGTCGCGAACGTCGAATCGTCCTCGACGATCAGCACGAACGGGTCCTTGCCGAGGTGCTCGCGATCGTCGTTGATATCGAAACTCGCCGGGAGGGCCGTCGGGACGATCGCGCCGCTATTGTCGTAGCGCGCCGGCGTCGCACTCGACGGGACGCTTGCAGCCTCGGCCTCGAGCGGAACGTAGAGCGTGAAGGTCGAGCCCTCGCCAGGCGTAGACCGGACCTGCAACTCACCACCGAGAAGACGGGCAATTTCGCGGCTGATCGACAAGCCGAGACCGGTGCCGCCGTACTTGCGGCTTGTCGTGCCGTCAGCCTGCTGGAACGCCTCGAAGATCAGCTTCTGCTTGTCGTCGGGAATTCCGATGCCGGTGTCGCTGACCGCGATTTCGATCGCACGGTCGAAATTGCCCAAGTTCGGATGCGTCGGACTCCAGCCGCTAGTCGCGCAACTTACGCCCAGCGTGACGCTGCCCTTCGAGGTGAACTTGAAGGCGTTTGACAGGAGGTTGAGCACGATCTGCTGCAGCCTCTTCTCGTCGGTGCGGATCGACTGCGGAAGCTTGGGGTCGAACTTGACGTTGAAGCCCAGGCCCTTGTCCGCGGCCAGCTGTCTGAACGTGCGCTCCATGTGCTGCTTCAGATTCTGCATCGGCATTTCGCCGACCTCGATCGTCACCGTTCCGGACTCGATCTTCGACAGGTCGAGGATGTCGTTGATGAGGTTGAGGAGATCCGATCCCGCCGAATTGATCGTCCGTGCGAATTCGACCTGCTTCTCGTTGAGGTTGCCGTGCTGGTTGTCGCCAAGCAGCTTCGACAGGATCAGCAGCGAGTTCAGCGGAGTCCGCAGTTCGTGGCTCATGTTCGCAAGGAACTCGGACTTGTATTTCGAGGTCAGCGCCAGCTGCTCCGCTTTCTCCTCGAGCGCTCGCCGCGCCATCTCGATCTCGAGATTCTTCGCCTCGACCTGCTTCTTCTCGTTCTCCAGCGCTTCGGCCTTGTCCTGAAGCTCCTCATTGGTGCTGTGGAGTTCCTCCTGCTTGGTGGTCAGCTCGGTCTGGCGCGCCTGCAGCTCCTGGGTGAGCAACTGCGACTGCTTGAGCAGGCCCTCGGTGCGCATCGTCGCGGCAATCGTGTTCAACACGATCCCGACCGACTCCATCAGCTGGTCCAGGAAGTTCTGGTGGGTTTCGTTGAACTCGCTGAACGAGGCGAGCTCGATCACCGCCTTCACTTCGTCTTCGAACAGGGCGGGGAGGATGTTGACGTTGGCCGGCGTGGCGTGGCCAAGTCCTGAGCCGATGCGGATGAAGTCGGGCGGTACGTCCTTGAGAAGGATCGGCCGGCGGTCGGCCGCGGCCTGGCCGATCAGGCCCTCGCGAAGCCGGAACTCCTCCTGCAGCTCCTCGGAATTTTCGGCGCCGTAGCTCGCCACCAGTTCCAGCTTGGTTTCGTCGTCCTCGCGCCTTGTGACATAGAAGACTCCGTATTGCGCGTTGACCAGCGGAGCGAGCTCCGACATGATGAGGTTCGACACGGTCGCGAGATCGCGTTCGCCCTGAAGCATCCGGCTGAAGCGCGCGAGGTTGGTCTTGAGCCAATCCTGTTCCGCATTCTTGAGAGTCTGTTCTTTCAAGTTGCGGATCATCTCGTTGATGGTGTCCTTGAGCGCGGCCATCTCGCCCGATGCCTGGACGGCGATCGAGCGGGTGAGGTCGCCCTTGGTCACCGCCGTCGCCACTTCGGCGATCGAGCGCACCTGGTTGGTCAGGTTGGCGGCGAGCTGATTCACGTTGTCCGTAAGGTCGCGCCACAGGCCGGCGGCACCCGGCACGCGCGCCTGGCCGCCGAGCTTGCCCTCGATCCCGACCTCGCGGGCCATGTTCGTCACCTGGTCGCCGAAGGTCGAAAGCGTATCGATCATGAAGTTGATCGTGTCGGCGAGCGCCGCGATCTCGCCCTTCGCGCCGAGCGTCAGGTTGCGCTTCAGATTGCCCTGCGCGACCGCGGTCACGACTTCGGCGATTCCGCGCACCTGGTTCGTCAGGTTAGTCGCCATCAGATTGACGTTGTCGGTAAGATCCTTCCACGTCCCGCCGACGCCCGGCACCTGCGCCTGTCCGCCAAGCTTTCCTTCGGTGCCGACTTCGCGGGCAACGCGCGTCACCTCGGAAGCGAAGGCGTTGAGCTGATCGACCATCGTGTTGATCGTGTTCTTGAGCGCGAGGATCTCGCCTTTCACGTCGACGGTGATTTTCTTCGAAAGATCGCCCCTCGCCACCGCGGTGGTGACGTCGGCGATATTGCGGACCTGGCCGGTTAGGTTTTCGGCCATCAGGTTGACGTTGTCGGTGAGGTCCTTCCACGTGCCGGCGACGCCGCGCACCTGCGCCTGACCGCCAAGCTTGCCCTCGGTGCCGACCTCGCGCGCCACGCGAGTGACTTCCGAAGCGAACGAATTGAGCTGGTCCACCATGGTGTTGATGGTGTTCTTCAACTCCAGGATTTCGCCCTTCACGTCGACCGTGATCTTCTTCGAAAGGTCGCCCGAAGCAACCGCGGTCGTCACCTCGGCGATGTTGCGGACCTGGCCGGTGAGGTTCGCCGCCATGGCGTTGACGTTGTCGGTGAGATCCTTCCACGTACCGCCGACGCCTGGCACCTGCGCCTGGCCGCCCAGCTTGCCCTCGGTGCCCACCTCGCGGGCGACGCGGGTGACCTCCGACGCGAAGGCGTTGAGCTGGTCGACCATCGTGTTGATCGTGTCCTTGAGGGCGAGGATTTCGCCCTTCACGTCGACGGTGATCTTCTTCGAAAGGTCGCCGCGGGCCACGGCGGTGGTCACTTCGGCGATGTTGCGGACCTGACCCGTCAGGTTGCCCGCCATAAGGTTCACGCTGTCGGTAAGATCGGCCCAGGTGCCCGCGACACCTTCCACCTGGGCCTGCCCGCCAAGCTTGCCTTCCGAGCCCACTTCGCGGGCCACGCGGGTCACCTCGGATGCGAAGGAGTTCAGCTGGTCCACCATCGTGTTGATGGTGTTCTTCAGCTCCAGGATTTCGCCGCGCACCTGGACGGTGATCTTCTTCGACAGATCGCCCTTTGCGACCGCGGTCGTCACCTCCGCGATGTTGCGGACCTGGCCGGTGAGGTTCGCCGCCATCAGGTTCACATTGTCGGTGAGGTCGGCCCAGGTCCCGGCGACTCCCGGCACTTCCGCCTGACCGCCCAGCTTGCCCTCGGTGCCCACCTCGCGGGCGACGCGGGTCACTTCGCTCGCGAAACCGTTCAGCTGGTCCACCATGACGTTGATGGTGTCCTTTAGCTCCAGGATCTCGCCCTTCACGTCGACGGTGATCTTCTTCGAAAGGTCGCCTCGAGCAACCGCGGTCGTGACCTCTGCGATGTTGCGGACCTGGCCGGTGAGATTTTCGGCCATCAAGTTGACGTTGTCGGTGAGGTCCTTCCAGGTTCCGCCGACGCCTTCGACCTTGGCCTGGCCGCCGAGCTTGCCCTCGGTTCCGACCTCGCGGGCCACGCGAGTCACTTCCGAAGCAAACGCGTTCAACTGATCCACCATCACGTTGATGGTGTTCTTCAGCTCCAGGATCTCGCCCTTCACCTCGACGGTGATCTTTTTGGAGAGATCGCCGCGAGCAACAGCGGTCGTCACTTCGGCGATGTTGCGGACCTGGCCGGTGAGATTTTCGGCCATCAGGTTCACATTGTCGGTGAGGTCCTTCCACGTGCCGGCGACTCCGGGCACTTCCGCCTGGCCGCCCAGCTTGCCCTCGGTGCCCACCTCGCGGGCGACGCGGGTCACTTCGCTCGCGAAGCCGTTCAACTGGTCCACCATGACGTTGATGGTGTCCTTGAGCTCCAGAATTTCACCCTTCACGTCGACGGTGATCTTCTTCGAAAGGTCGCCGCGGGCCACGGCGGTCGTGACCTCTGCGATGTTGCGGACCTGGCCGGTCAGGTTTTCGGCCATCAGGTTGACGTTGTCGGTGAGGTCCTTCCAGGTTCCGGCGACCCCCTTCACTTTCGCCTGGCCGCCGAGCTTGCCCTCGGTTCCGACTTCGCGGGCGACTCGCGTCACCTCAGAGGCGAAGGAGGCGAGCTGCTCCACCATCGTGTTCACGACCTTGCCCATCCGCAGGAATTCGCCGCGAAGAGCACGCCCGTCGATTTCAACTGCCATGGATTGGGAAAGGTCGCCTTTGGCGACAGCGCCGATGACGCGGGCCACTTCCGCGGTCGGCTGCACCATGTCCTCGATGAGCTCGTTGACGGCGCGAAGCTTGGTGTCCCATCCGCCGGTCGCACCGCGGACCCGCGCGCGCTGATTGATCTTGCCTTCCTTGCCGACGACCTTCGCGAGTCGCTCGAATTCCTTCGTCAGCGCCTCGTTCATGCCCACGACTTCGTTGAACAGGGTAGCGATTTCGCCGTCGAGTCCATCGACTTCTTCAGGCAAGCGAACGCTGAAGTCGCCTCGACGGAGCGCGCGGAGGGCGCTCAAAAGCTGACGGCGATCGATGAAGTCGCGGGGGGCCTGGACGTTCACTTAACTCTCCGTGTGGCTCATCTCCCCCCGCCCGAGGTTTCAACAATGGCGGCCCCCCGGCCGCCGGACATTCCACAATAGCAAAGGATTCGCACTGCGCGTCCTAAAAAAAATATAACAAGTAAACGAGCTTCGCCGTCCGCTGTTGCCTATTCGTGATTCGTCTCGCTAGGGGACAGCAATGCCCCGCGATCGGACTCCCGGCGGCTCGTGACGAGCCAGAGTGAAGAATTGTTCCGTTTCATCGGGTCGAGCTTCCGGTCGGTCTGGGCGCTTGAGCTGCTCCTGCTCCTGAAGCGGGAGGATCGGCCATGGCCGCGGGACGAGCTGATCTCCGCTCTTCGAGCCAGCGAACTTGTCGTCAACAAGACCCTCGACGAGTTGCTTGCCGCCGGCCTCATTTCGTTCGACGGTGATCAAGCCATCTACCAGCCGGCAAGCGCCGATATGCGCAAAGCTATCGAGGACGTCGAAAAGCTCTATGCTGCGCGGCCTGACGCGGTTCGGCGGGCGATCGTTTCGAGTGCATCCAGTGGCGCGACCGCCTTCGCGGACGCGTTCAGATTGCGGAAGGATTGAGTATGGGGGACGTCTTTCCGGCCGTCGTGTACGTCCTGTGCTTCCTGACCAGCGCCGCCTGTGCCTGGCTCCTCGGCAGGAGCTATCTCAAGAGCGGAACGGGGATGCTGCTGTGGAGCAGCATCTGCTTCGTGTTTCTCGCCCTCAACAATCTCGCGCTGGTTCTTGACCTGGTCATCTGGCCGAGCCCGGAGGTCGATCTGCGGCTGCCCCGGCTGCTGCTCGCGCTAGCCGCCTGCTGCTCGCTGCTGTTCGGCTTTATCTGGAAAGTGGGAGAGGAATGAGCCGATGACCCTCTACGACTTCCTCTCCGGAGCGGTCGCCCTCGGCTTCGCAGCCTCTGCTCTCTTCTTCCTGCGCTTCTGGAAGCGCACGCGCGAAGAACTTTTCCTGGCGTTTGCGGTCGCCTTCCTTCTGCTCGGAACCGGGCAGACGATTCTGGCGCTCGCGAATATCCCGACCGAGGAGCGCGGATCCATCTATCTTCTGCGCCTGACCGCCTTCCTGCTCATCCTTCTCGCCATCTACCGGAAGAACCGCAGCCTGCGGATGTAACTGAAACTCCGTCCCGCATTCGCTTGTTCGTTCCAGAATGTTGGCCCTGGAGCGACAGATTTGATCAGGAGCGTGGATCTTTCAAAGGCGGTCAAGGCCGGCGCGGCCGGCGCACTTGCGATGGAGGCGTTGTCCTATGCGCTGCGGCTCGCCGGAATTCGCTCCGTCGACCTCGCGCGCGAGCTGGGATCGGTTCTCGTGCCCATGGATCACGGCGTCGGCTGGGCCGGAGGATTGGTTGCGCATGTCGGCGTCGGGATCGCCTGGGCTCTCTTTTACGCCTATTTCGTCTGGGGAAGGCTGAAATGGCCCCCCGTGCTTCAGGGCCTTGCCTTCAGCGCCGTTCCGGCAATCCTCGCAATCCTGTTCGTCTATCCGCAGCTGAAGCTGATGCAGGCGCATGAGGAGATTGCGACGCTGCAATGGCGGGATTTGACGGAGCAATCGCTTCCGGTGCTGATCGGAATCGTCGCGATGCACGCGATCTACGGCGTGGTCGTGGGGCTCATCTACAGGCGCCCGGTGGGTTATCCTGTCGGGCGGTCGCCAAGCGGCTTGTCGAAGCCACGGGACTTCAAGCGAGCTCCCGACCGTGGCCGGGGCAATCGGCACGGCTTCCTCTTCGCTACGGGCATCGAATGCAGCTATCCGACCATCGACGACGGCCGCTGGCGCCGCGACGAGATGCAAGCGACCCTCCATTACCGGCATTGGCAAAGAGACTTCGATCTTTGCCGCGATATCGGCATTACGCATTTGCGATATGGCCCACCGCTGCACCTGACATTCCTGGGACCGGGCAAATACGACTGGTCGTGGGTCGACGAGCCGATGGCCGAGCTCGCGAAATTCGGGCCCGAGCCGATCGTCGATTTGTGCCACTTCGGAGTGCCCGACTGGCTGGGCAACCTGCAAAATCCGGAACTTGGCCAGGCGATGGCTGAATTCGCCGGCGCCTTTGCGGAGCGATTCCCGTGGGTCCGCTTCTATACGCCGGTGAACGAAATGTACGTGTGCACTCGAATGAGCGCGCTGGATGGGAATTGGAACGAGCAGGAGCGGGACGACAAAGCCTTCGTGACGGCCGTGTGCAACCTTGCAAGCGCGAGCGTGAGGATGATGGACGCAATCCTGGAGCGGCGGCCGGATGCCATCTTCATCAACAGCGAAAGCAGCGATTTCACCCAGCCCTGCTGCCCGGACCCGGACATCCAACATCGCGCGGACCTCGAAAACGAGCGGCGGTTCCTGCCGCTCGACCTCATCTTCGCCCATGAGCTCGGCGACATGATGAAGGACTATGTCCGCGACAACGGGATGAAAGACGAGGAACTCGACTTTTTCGCGAAGCGCAAGGTTCCTCGGCGGTCTGTTCTGGGCATCGATTATTACGAGTGGAACGAACGGCTGATCGACACCCGCGGGCGGGTCGAGGCGCTGGGCGAGCTGTTCGGCTGGTATGTGATCGCGAAGCAATATTACGACCGCTACCGGCGGCCGATGATGCACACCGAAACCAACCGGATGGATGCCTCGGACGCGCCTCGCTGGCTGTGGCGGCAGTGGCATAACGTCCAGCTGATGCGGAAATCCGGAATCCCGCTGGTCGGGTTCACCTGGTACAGTCTCACCGACCAGATCGACTGGAATATCGCGCTTACGAAAGCGATCGGGCTGGTCTTCCCGGTTGGCCTGGTCGATCTCAACCGCGACGTCCGCACGGTCGGCCTCGCCTACAAGCAGCTTATCGACATGTATGCGGACGTGCCCGAGTTCCTCGACTGCCGCGATCTCGCGGAGATCATGCGCTGATGGCAGGGTTCCTTTCCGCCCACGGCTACAACCCCGGCCCAACCCAGCGCCCGATGACCGCGGGCGCGATCAGCGGAATCGCTGCCGCGATTCCGGCGGTTGCGGTCCTGTGGCTGTTCGGCTCGCTGGAAATCGAGGCGCGAATTCTTTCGCTTTCGCTGGCGGGGACTCTGGGCCTCGGCTTTGTCGCCATGGCCATTGCCGGGGCGGCGTACGGCCGCTTGTTCGGGCGCGCCGCAAACAACAGGCGAGGCGGGTGGCTGTTCGGGATGGCGTTCGGCTTCGCCTTATGGGCCGCGGGAGCCGTGCTCGTGCTGCCGATAGCCAGCGGCGGCGAAACACCCGCCGGTCCGGCGGCGGTCGGAGTTTGCCTGTCGCTGCTCGTCTGGGGGTGCGGGCTGGGCCTGCTCATCCCGTTCATCCACCCCTATCTCCACGATCGGATCGAGTCCGTGGCGAAGACCAGCGAGGTCGGACCCAATGCCGCGGCGGCCAAACAGCCCCAAAGGGCGCCTCAGGGGCACGGGCCGCCGCGCTGACATCGATCATTTCTTGGATAGATTTCCGTGAAACAAGCGTTGCGGTTCCGTGACGATCGTGCCGGACTCCATCGCGAGCATCGAAGACCTGCGCCGGCGGGCTCACGAGCGAGTGCCCAGGCCTTTCATGGACTATGTCGAAGCCGGGTCCTTCGGCGAGGTCACCCTGCGGGAGAACCGGAGCGATCTCGACTCCATCCGCTTTCGCGAGCGGGTGATGACCGACGTTTCCGACCGAAAGCTAGAAACGACGATGTTGGGTGAGAAAGTGGCGATGCCCGTTGCCCTCGGCCCCGTCGGTATGTGCGGGGCGGTCTGGTCGAACGGCGAAATCCTCTCCTGCCGCGCAGCGCACAATTTCGGAGTGCCGTTTTCGCTTTCGACCAACGCCTTGCTGTCAATCGACGATGTGGCCGGCGGCGTCGATCGGCCCTTCTGGTTCCAGCTCTACCTCGAAAAGGACCGCGGTTTTTCAGAGCATCTGATCGACCGCGCCAAGGCGGTCGGGTGCCCTGTGCTGATCCTGACGATGGACCTTCATGTCGAGGGCATCCGCTATGTCGATGCGCACAACGGGCTCGGCGCTCCGCCCAAGCTCACGCCCGCCAACATCTGGAGCATCGTTTCGAACCCCGCCTGGGCGCTGGCGATGCTGCATTCGAAGCGCTGGACCTTCGGCAATTACGTCGATCGTTCGAAATCCGGGAATGTGAAAGAAATGGCCGAACTCGTAAGGAGCCAGCTGGATCCGTCGTTCGACCTCAAGACGCTGGACTGGGTGCGCTCGCTCTGGCCGGGCAAGCTGATCGTCAAAGGACTCCTCGACCTCGAGGACGCGAAAATGGCCGTGGATGCGGGCGCGGATGCGATCCTCGTTTCGAACCACGGCGGGCGGCAGCTCGACAGCGCCCCCTCGACAGCATCGGTGCTGCCCGGGATCGTCGCCGCGGTTGGCGACCGGTCGGAAGTCTATGTCGACAGCGGGGTCCGGAGCGGCCTCGACATTCTGAAGTTTCTCGGCCTGGGCGCGCGCGGCTGCTTCATCGGGCGAAGCTACATTTACGGGCTGGGTGCTTACGGCCAGGCGGGCGTCACGAAGGCGCTGGAGATCCTTCGCGAGGAGCTCAGCATCGCAATGGCCCTCGTCGGCGTGACTGACGTGAAGGATATCACGCGGCAGATCATCCTCCGCGGCCTGCCTCCGCCCGACCAGCCGAACCGATGCGCCTCGCCGCGCGTTGACCTTTAGCAGCAGGAGACAAGAACCATGGCGCAAACCGCCGGCGACGTCCTGGTCCAGACCCTCATCGACTGGGGCGTGGACACGATCTTCGGAATCCCGGGGGACGGGATCAACGGGGTGTTCGAAGCGCTTCGTCAGCGGCAGGACGAAATCAAATTCGTCCAGGTCCGGCACGAAGAAGCCGGAGCCTTCGCAGCCTGCGCTTATGCGAAATTCACTGGCAAGCTCGGCGTCTGCCTTGCCACCTCGGGTCCCGGCGGAGTCCATCTCCTCAACGGGATCTACGACGCGAAACTCGACGGCCAGCCGGTCTTGGCGATCACCGGCGCGCAGCACCACGATCTTCTCGCAACATTGACCCAACAGGACGTCGAGCTCGACAAATTATTCATGGATGCCACCGCCTATTCGGCGCGTGTGATGGGTCCCGCGCACGTCGAGGAAGTTGTTGAACTCGCGTGCCGAACCGCGCTCGCCTACCGGCAGCCGACCCACATCATGATGCCGGTCGATATCCAGTCGATGCCGGTCGCCAAAAGCCACCGCTCCGAGCGTAACGTTCCTCATCACGTGTCGAACCTGATGGCGCGAGGCGGACAGATGCCGGATCCCGAGATGATCCAGCGCGCGGCCGATATCCTCAACGAGGCGAAGAAGCCGTTCATTCTCGCCGGCCGCGGCGCGATTGGCGCTCGTGACGAGTTGATCGCCGTTGCAGAGCGTCTTCAGGCGCCGATTGGAAAGCCGTTGCTGGGCAAGGCGACGGTGCCGGACGACAGCCCCTACACGACCGGCGGCGTCGGACTGCTCGGCACGCGGCCGAGCCAGGATGCGCTCGAGAGCTGCGACACCTTGCTGATCGTCGGCTCCAGCTTCCCCTACATCGAATTCTACCCCGAGCCGGGAAAGGCCAGGGCGGTCCAGATCGAGCTCGATCCCAAGCGGGTCGGCCTTCGCTATCCGGTGGATGTCGGGCTGGTCGGCGACAGCAAGCGCGTGCTCGGCGAGCTCCTTCCGCTGCTTCGGAAGAACGACAGCGGCAAGTTCCTGGAGAAAGCGCAGGAGGCTACTCGCGAATGGCGAGAGTTGATGGAGGACCGCGGCACGCGGCGCGAAACGCCGATGAAACCGCAGGTCGTCACGCATGAGTTGAACAAGCTTCTGAACGACGACGCAATCGTCATCACGGACAGCGGCACCATCACCTGCTGGACGGCGCGGCACGTCGACATGCGCGGAGACATGATGTTCAGCTGCTCCGGAACGCTCGCGAGCATGGCCTGCGGCCTGCCGTATGCGATCGGCGCAGCGACCGCCTACCCGGACCGCCAGGTTGTCGCGATCATCGGCGACGGATCGGCGGCGATGCTGATGGGCGACTTCGTGACTTTGAGGAAATACAATCTCGACGCCAAGATCATCGTCATCAAGAACGACACGCTCGGGCAGATCAAATGGGAGCAGATGGTGTTTCTGGGCAACCCGGAATACGGCTGTGAGCTCGAGCCGATCGACTTCGCGAAGATCGCCGAGGGCGTCGGCGTACCAGCAATCCGGATCGATGACGCCGCGCGTTGCGGCGAGCAGCTTCGGGAGGCCCTGTCGCGCAAGGGGCCCTGCCTCATAGAGGCCGTGGTCGATCCCAACGAGCCGCCGATGCCGCCGAAGATCGAGGCCAAGCAGGCGCTCCGTTTTGCGGAGTCGCTCGTCAAAGGCACTCCGAACGCCGGAAAGATCGCGTTGACGGTTGCGTCCGACACGGTCCGCGAACTGGTGTGACAGAGGGGGGAGAGCGGGTCCGGGAATATTCGCCGACGGGACGTGTCTCGGCGGATTATCTCTTCTACCCGGACGAGCAGGTGCGCTCGCTCGGGGATGACCTCCGCCGCTCGCTGTCCTGTCCTGTGCATTTCGAGGCGCAGGCCAGAGCGCTCTACGCCGCCGACGCGTCCAATTACCGCCAGGTCCCACTTGGGGTGGTCGTTCCGCGTAACGTCTCGGACGTGGTCGAGGCCGTGGACATTTGCAGGCGCCACGGAGTCCCGATTGTCGCTCGCGGCGGCGGCACTGCAATCGCGGGCCAGACGATCAACGTCGCGGTCGTCATCGACTTCTCCCGCTACATGAACAGGATCATCGAGATCGACCCGGAGCGCAAGACGGCGCGGGTCCAGCCCGGCTGCATCCTCGACGATTTGCGCAAGGCGGCCGAGGAGCATCACCTGACGTTCGGGCCGGACCCGGCGACACACGATCACAACACGCTTGGCGGGATGATCGGCAATAACAGCTGCGGCGTCCACTCGGTTATGTCGGGGCGCACCAGCGACTATGTGAACCGGCTGACGGTGCTCACCTATGACGGAGAGCTAATGCAGATTGGGCCCACGCCGGAGCCCGAACTCAGGAAAATCATCGCCGGCGGTGGACGACGCGGTGACATCTATCGACAAATGCTCGAATTTCGCGACCGCTACGGCGAGCTGATCGACAAGAGATTCCCGGACATTCCGAGGCGGGTTTCGGGTTATGACAGTCTCGACCGGCTGTTGCCGGGAGCCGACTTCAACGTGGCCCAGGCGCTGACGGGAACGGAAGGCACCTGCGCTTTGATCGTCGAAGCCGAGTTGAACCTCATCCACAGTCCGCCGCACCGGGCGCTTGCCATCATTGCCTTCGACGATGTGGCATCCGCCGCGGACGCCGTTCCAGGGATGATGGAGCATGGGCCGTGCGGGCTCGAGGGTTTCGACAATCTGCTGTTCGACGCGGTAAAGGAAAGCAATGCGCCTCCGGAGGGACTTCAATTCTTCCCGGAGGGCGGCGGCTGGCTAATCGTCGAAATGGGCGGCGAGAGTGCCCGGGAGGCGAGCGACAAGGCGAAGGCCGTCGCCGCGAAGTTCAAGCGAGTCAGGATCGTTACCGACGCCGCCGAGCAGAAGGAAGTTTGGGTCGACCGCGAAGCCTCGCTCGGCGCGACCGGCTTCGTTCCCGGCAAGCCGGTGACGTGGGACGGCTGGGAAGACGCGGCGGTCCCACCGGACAAGCTTGGTGATTATCTGCGCGACTTCCGCGCCCTGATGCACCGGCACGGCTACGAAGCCGCCATCTACGGGCATTTCGGCGGCGGCTGCATTCATTGTCGGATCAATTTCGAATTCGGGACCGAAGCCGGGATCGCAAAGTTCCGGCAGTTCGTAACCCAGGCCGCACACCTCGTCGTCTCTTACGGCGGGTCCCTGTCCGGAGAACATGGCGACGGCCAGGCGCGCGCCGAGCTTCTGGAAATCATGTACGGGCCGGAGCTGGTCCGCGCCTTCGCCGAGTTCAAGGCGATCTGGGATCCTGCGGGATTGATGAACCCAGGCAAGGTCGTCGATCCGTATCCGCTCGATTCCAACATCCGTCTCGGCCCCGATTACAAGCCGCCGGACCTCGACAGCTGGTTCGCTTATCCGAAGCTCGGCGGCTTCGCGCAGACGACGATCCATTGCGTCGGCGTCGGCAAATGCCGGCGAAAGACGGTGGGCGACGAGGTGATGTGTCCATCCTACCTCGTCACACACGAGGAGAAGCACAGCACTCGGGGACGCGCGCATCTCCTCCACGAGATGATGCGCGGTGAGGTGATCCGCGACGGCTGGGACAGCAAAGAGGTCGAGGACGCGCTGTCGCTGTGCCTCGCATGCAAGGGCTGCAGGAAGGATTGCCCGACCGGAGTCGACATGGCGACCTGGAAGGCGGAGTTCAGGGCCCACCACTACCGGCACCGCCGCCGGCCGCGCTCGGCCTGGTCGATGTCGCACATCGAGCGCTGGGCGCGGCTCGCGGAGCATGCGCCGTGGCTTGCCAATCTCGGCACGCAGATACCCGGCCTGTCCGTGGTTTCGAAGTGGATCGCGGGGCTCGATCAGAGGCGGAAAGTGCCGGCGTTCAGGCGGTCGTTCCGTAAGCAGTTCCGGCCCAGCGGACATGGCGGCGATCGGGTGATGCTGTGGGCCGACACCTTCAACAACTATTTCCGCCCTGGAACGGCGATGGCCGCGGCGCGGCTGCTGGAGGCCGCCGGCTATGAGGTCGCGGTGCCCAACGAGCCGCTCTGCTGCGGGCGGCCACTCTACGACTGGGGTTATCTCGACGAGGCCAAGATGCTCTGGGAGCGTAGCTTCAGGTCGCTTGGGGAGACCATCGCTTCGGGAATTCCGATCATCGGCCTGGAGCCGGCCTGCACCGCCGGCTTCAAGGACGAGCTGGTCGGCCTGTTTCCCGATCGCGGCGAGGCGAAGGCGCTGTCCAAACAGGCGATCCAGTTCGGGGATTTCGTCGCACAGAATTTCGACCGTTTTCCGCCGCCGAATCGAGGAGGGAGCGCGCTCGTGCAGGCGCATTGCAACCACCATGCGGTTATCGGTTTCAAGACGGAAATGGAGCTTCTCGGAAGGCTCGGGCTCAATGTCGATCGGCCGCCGCAGGGTTGCTGCGGGATGGCGGGCGCGTTCGGATTCGCTGGCGAGACTTACGAGGTGAGCCAGCTGATCGGTGAACGGGTGTTGCTTCCGGCTGTTCGCGGCGCGCCCGCTGACACGCTCATCCTGGCCGACGGCTTCAGCTGCCGGGAGCAGATCGAGCAGGGTAGCGGTCGCGCCACGCTGCACATCGCCGAGCTCCTTGCCGAACGGATGCTCGGCCAATCCACCTTTCCTTGACGGAGCGGCGGCCGACCGCGCAATGGGCGCAGTCCGCCGGAGACTCGCACCATGAAGAATGCACTGTTTTTCGCTGCCCTTCTGCTTGCCTCGTGCAAACCCGCTGACGCACCTCCGGCCGTCAGCATCCATGGCGCGTGGGCGCGGGCCACGGTGCCGGGACAGATGGGCTCCGCGGCTTACTTCACGATCCGCAACTCTGGCGGCGAGGACAAATTGCTGTCGGTCACCAGTCCCGTGGCCGACTCGTCGCTCCATTCGACGAGCACGGACAATGGGATCATGCGAATGCGGCCGCTCGACGCGCTCGAGATTCCGGCGAAGGGAGCGGTGGATCTCAAGCCTGGCGGGACTCACGTCATGCTGATGGGTCTCAAGCAGCCGCTTCAGCCGGGCGCGACGCTGGAACTCGATCTGAAATTCGAAAAATCGGGCGAGCGGAAGGTGAGCGCCGAAGTTCGCCCGGCAGGCGAGGGAGCAGGGATGTGAGACAGGCTCGGCTGATCATCTGGGCGCTATGCGCGGTCGCGCTCGCCGCCATCGGCGTGTTTTTCATCACATCGAAGCCGGATCAGGCGCCGACGCGCATGGTCACTTCGGCCAGTTTTGGCGGACCGTTCACCCTCGTGGGCTCGAATGGGCAACCCTTCGGCAGCGACCAGCTGAAGGGCAAGCCTTACGTCCTCTTCTTCGGGTTCACGCACTGTCCCGACACTTGCCCGACGACGCTCGCGCGGCTGGTGAAACTGAGGCGCGATGCCGGCGGCGACGGCGCGTTCGACATCGTTTTCGTCACCGTCGATCCAGAACGCGACGGGCCGAAGGAGATGGCGACCTATTCGAAAGCATTCGGAGCCCCGATTATCGGACTCACCGGCTCAGCGGCCCAGATCGACCAGGTGAAGAAGGAGTTCGGGATTTTCTCTCAGAAAGTCGCGACCGGCGACGGCGACTATACGGTCGATCACACGGCCACCGTCCTCCTGTTCGACCGCGATGGCAAGTTCGTCGCGACCATCGCGCCCGACGAACAGGACCAGCCTGCGGTCGACAAGCTCAAGCGGATGATTACCGCTTAAGGACTCGGTCGAGCAGCCGGTCGATCGCGGCGACGGATTCCGGCTCGGTCAGGTCGGGCGCGTGACCGACGTTCGGTACGATCGCCAGTTCGGCGCCGGGAAGCGAGTCCCGCATCCGCTCCGCCGTTTCCTGCGAAAACAGGTCGCTTCGCTCGCCGCGCAGGAGCAGCAGCGGCTTGCCGGACAAGCCCATCAGCAGCGGCCAAGCGTCGGCGGCGGTGGCGGTCTTCTCATCCATCGCATTGAACGGCTGGGCGATCGCCATATCGTAATCGAACTCGACGCCGCGCTCGGTCTCGCGCGCGACACGCCTCGCATAGGCCAACCAGTCGCCGTGCCCGTAGGCCGGATGGGCCTCTGAATGGGCCTCCGAGAGCCTGGCGGCCGCGTCCTCCCAATCGGCGAAGACATGCGTCTGCCCGACATAGGAGCGGATGCGATTCAGGCCTGCCCTCTCAAGCGCGGGTCCGACATCGTTGAGCACCGCGCCGGCAATTCGCAGCGGAGCGAAACCGGCGACGATCATCGTCACGATCCCGCCGAGGGACGTTCCGACGAACACCGCTTCCGGAATCGCCAGTTCGTCGAGCAGCTGAAGCACGTCCGCGGCGTAGGTCGGCGGGATATATCGGCTGCTGGCGGGATCGTAATCGCTGAGGCCTCGTCCGCGGAAATCGGGAACGATCACCCGCCAGTCGCCGGCCAGCCGATCCGCGAGGGCTTCGAAGTCGCGGGCGTTACGGGTGAGGCCGTGGAGACAGAGGACCGGCGGCCGGTCGTCGGGGCCCGCAAAGTCTCGATAGTGAAGCGCCAGGCCGTCGCGGCTCGTCCAATACTCGTCACGCCAAGAGACCATTGCCGCTTTCCCCACCTGTCTCGCTCCCCTATCGCGGGCGAATGGCGCTGGCGCAATCCTACCGGCCGGATGTGAAGATCTTTGAGCTGGGAGAGGAATTCTACGACCTCGCCGAGCCCGCGAAATTCCCGCAATGCATTCCGCGATTTCTCAACCGGCGCTCAGCAGAGACGGTCGGGCTTGGCGATCTCACCGAGACGGAATGGGCGGCGCATTTCTGCCGCTTCGATCCGCTCTTGGATAACCTCACCCAGCCGCTGGCGCTCCGTTATCACGGCCACCAGTTCCGAGTGTACAACCCGGACATCGGCGACGGCCGCGGATTCCTCTTCGCGCAGCTTCGTGATGATCGCGGCAGATTATTGGACCTCGGGACCAAGGGCTCGGGCCAAACGCCCTACAGCCGGAGCGCGGACGGGCGGCTGACGCTCAAGGGGGGCATTCGCGAGGTCCTCGCGACGGAGATGCTGGAAGCACTCGGCGTCAACACTTCGAAAAGCTTCGCCTTGTTCGAAACCGGCGAGCAGCTTGTGCGTGGCGACGAGCCGTCTCCGACGCGCTCGTCGGTCCTCACGCGCCTCAGCCGCGGCAACATCCGCATCGGCACTTTCCAGCGGCAGGCCTTCCTCAAGGACGGCGACGCGATCGCGCGGCTCACACGCTATTGCCTCGAACATTTCTACGGGAAAGTGCCGGCGAGGGACGACGCAAAGAACGCGCTCCAGCTGTTCGATTTGGTGAGCCAGCGGACGGCCGAGCTCGCCGCCAGCTACATGGCCGCCGGCTTCGTCCACGGCGTCCTCAACAGCGATAATATCAACATCACGGGGGAAAGTTTCGACTACGGCCCGTGGCGGTTCACGCCCTATTGGGACGGCGGTTTCACCGCGGCGTATTTCGATCATTTCGGCCTTTATTCCTTCGCCCGGCAGCCGGAGGCGATCAACTGGAACCTGGCCCAGCTCGGCGGCTGCCTGTCGCTGATCGCCGAGGCCTCGCCGCTGTCGGAGATCCTGAACTCCTGGGGCGAGCGTTTCGAGGCGGCGTTCGTTGCGAAATTGCTGTGGAGGCTCGGAATCGAGCCAGGTGACAGTTCGTCCGATCACGACATCGCCCGCACGCTCGTCGACGCGCTGGACTCGAAAACCGCGACAATCGACCGCGTCTTCCTCGACTGGCGCGGCGGGCGCGATCCGGGCGCTGTAAAATATCCCGGTGAGCATTTCCGCAAACTGGCGGCGCTCCTCGACCGTCGTGAGAGACCAGCGGACGACGGCTATTGGTCGGATGCCGAGCCCTGTTCGATGCATATCGAGGAGGTCGAAGCGATCTGGGACGCGATAGCTGAAGGCGACGACTGGTCGCCGTTCGAGGCGAAGATCGTCGCAATTCGTCGAATGGGGGCAGCCTTGCGGTCGTAACGGCTCCGCCTCAACTTGACCGCGCCGCCCTCGCGTGGTGGAGCCGCCCTCATGTCCCAGCGTATCACCTCCATCGAACCCGCTACAGGCAACGAAATCTGGTCCGGGGAGACCGGCGATGCCGTCGCCGAAGTCGCCGCCGCGCGTGCCGCTTTCCCCGGATGGGCGGCGCGCTCGACCGCTTACCGTTTCGAGGCGCTGCGCCGCTTCGCGAACGTGGTTCGGAAGAAAGACAAAGAGTTCGCGACCCTGATCGCCCGGGAGACCGGCAAGCCGTTCTGGGAGACCCAGACCGAGGTCGCCGCGGTCATCAACAAGGTGGACATCTCGATCGACGCCTATGCGGAGCGAACGCCCAAACACTCGATCGAAGCGGCGATGGGCAACAAGGTCACGGTGCGCCACAAGCCGCACGGCGTGCTGGCGGTGCTCGGGCCCTACAATTTCCCGGCTCACCTTCCCAACGGCCACATCGTCCCGGCGCTGATCGCCGGCAATGCGGTGGTGTTCAAGCCGTCGGAGAAGACGCCCGCAACCGGCGAGTTCCTGGTCCAATGCTATCGCGACGCGGGCGTTCCCGAAGGCGTCATCCGCTTGCTCCAGGGAGGCCCGGACGAGGGCCGGGCGCTCGCCGGGCAGCCCGATATCGACGGCCTGCTGTTCACCGGATCGGCGCGCGCGGGGCAGGCGCTACACAAGCAGTTCGCCGACACGCCGCAGAAGATCCTGGCGCTCGAGCTGGGCGGCAACAACCCGCTGGTCGTCTGGAACGCCAAGGACGTCGAGGGCGCGGCCACCATCGCCGTCCAGTCGGCCTACCTTAGCGCGGGCCAGCGCTGCACCTGCGCGCGGCGGCTGATCGTCGAGGACGGCAAGGAAGGGCCGCTTCTCGACGCGATCGCGAAGATGATCGACCGGATCATCGTCGATGACCCGTTCGCGAACCCTCAGCCATTCATGGGCCCGGTCATCGACAACGCCACTGCTCAGCACCTGCAGGAACAGTGGATGGGCCTGATGATGAAGGGCGGAAAACCGATCCGGCGGCTCGACCGCCCGCATGAAGACCGGCCGTACCTGACCCCGGCGCTGATCGACGTGACCGACGCTCGGGACGTTCCGGATGAGGAAATATTCGGGCCGGTCCTGCAGGTCATCCGGGTCAAGGACTTCGGCGCGGCGATCGCGGCCGCGAACGCGACCCGATTCGGCCTCGCCGCGAGCCTGATTGGCGGGACGCAGGAGCAATTCGAGCAATTCTGGAGCCACACCAGGGCTGGCGTCATCAACTGGAACAAACCGACCAACGGCGCACCGTCGAACGCGCCGTTCGGAGGCGTTGGCCTATCGGGAAACCATCGCCCCAGTGCCTTCTACGCGGCCGATTATTGCGCTTATCCGGTGACCAGCGTCACCGGCGACCGGGTCCGCGGAAGCATCGCGCAGGGCCTGCGCGATCCGAACATGGTGGAAGGCTGATTGGTTCACGCAAAGGCGCAAGGGCGCGAAGAAGGGGAGTTTCCGTCATTCCCGCGAAAGCGGGAATCCCGCTTATCTACTTAAGGACAGCGGGACCCCCGCTTTCGCGGGGGTGACGAGATTGGGTTTAGTGTCCTTCTTCGCGCCTTTGCGTGAAATCTATTTAGTCTCCCTCGGCTTCCCGGCCTCATCCAGCGCCACGAAAGTGAATTCGCCTTCCGCGACGAGCGCTTCCTCCTCGCTGTCCCGCTTGCGGGCGATCGCTTCCGCCTTGAGGCGCAGCGACGTTCGGCCCTGCTTCAGAAGCTCGACATAGACGGAAAGCTCGTCGCCCACGGCCATCGCTCCCGGGAATTTGATCGAGTCCGCCGCCACCAGCAACGCCTTGCCCTTGGTCCTGCGCGAGACGAAGGACCCGCAGGCCAGCCCCATCTGCCCCATCAGCCACCCGCCGAACACGCCGCCATAAGGATTGGTGTCCGACGGCATCGCCGTGACTCGGATCAGGGGCGTGCGCGTCAGGCGAGCATCCCCAGCGGGTTCTCGATCAGCCGCTTGAACGCCTGCATCAGCTTGGCGCCTTCGGCTCCATCGATGGCGCGGTGGTCGAAGCTTCCGCTGGCGCTCATCACCGTCGCGATCTGGAGCGAGTCGTTGACGACGAACGGTCGCTTCTCGCCCGCGCCTACCGCCATGATCATGCCCTGCGGCGGGTTTATGACCGCGTCGAACTGCTTGATCCCGAACATTCCGAGGTTGGTGAGGCTGGCGGTCCCGCCCTGATATTCCTGCGGCTGCAGCTTGCCCTCGCGGGCGCGCGCGGCGAGATCGGTCATCTCCCTGGAGATCGTCGACAGGGTCTTCGTATCGGCGCCGACGATGATCGGCGTGATCAGCCCGTCCGGAACCGCGACCGCGACCGAGATGTCGGCGCGGCTGTATTTCAGCATCTGGTCGCCGGCGAAGCTGACGTTCGCCGTCGGCACCTCGATCATCGCCATGGCCAAGGCCTTGATCAGCAAATCGTTGACCGAAAGCTTGATCCCGCGCGGTTCGAGACCCTTGTTAAGGTCGCTGCGGAGCTTGAGCAGCGCGTCGAGCTGAATGTCCACGGTGAGATAGTAATGCGGGATCGTCTGTTTCGACTCGGTGAGGCGGCGAGCGATGGTCTTGCGCATATTTGAAAGCTTGACCGCCTCGTGCGGGATTTCGCCTTCCGCCGCCGGGACAGGAGCAACGGCTTGGGCGGGCGCCGGAGCAGCAGCCTTTGCGGGAGCCGCTTCGAGGTCGGCCTTCACGATCCGGCCGCCCGGCCCGCTGCCCTGGACGGAGGAGAGATCGATGCCTTTGTCCTCGGCGATTCGGCGCGCGAGGGGGGAGGCTTTGATTCTCTCGCCTTGTGCCGCCTGCGGCTGAGCTTTTGCAGCTGGTGTCGCGGCCTGCGCCGGAGCCGCGGCCTTGGGGGATTCCTCTTCCTTCTTCGCAGCAGGAGCAGCTTTCGGCGCCTCCGCCTTCGATGCTGCACTGGCGGCGGCACCAACGTCCTCACCCTCGCCGGCGAGAATCGCGATCGGCGCGCCGACCTTCACACCTTCGGTGCCTTCCGGAACCAGGATCTTGGCCAGCTTACCCTCGTCGACGGCCTCGAATTCCATCGTCGCCTTGTCGGTCTCGATCTCGGCGAGGATGTCGCCCGACTTCACTTCGTCGCCTTCTTTCACCAGCCAT